>WLWI01000421.1_pt1 | contig 41251 bp, 42 predicted proteins | sample 6701501 | NCBI WGS metagenome assembly WLWI01 (sample SAMN12718690, study PRJNA515312) | sponge metagenome | isolation source: marine sponge | host: Mycale hentscheli | place: New Zealand: South Island, Marlborough, Capsize Point | collected 2014-11-01 | reverse complement strand
GTTCCCTATGGGCATGCACTTGATGATGACCTCGACCCCTCCCAGGCCGTTTTGGGTTTTTGGTGTCAAAATCGTGACACTTTTGTCCCATCACCAGATCGGGTCTCCATTTCTGTCGAACAGGATCTTGTTCTTCTTGGATTGCTCAGCTACGGTCTTCTCTACGTGGCATGGCTTACATAGACTTTGCAGATTGTCAATATCATCTATTCCTCCTTCTGACTTACGCACAATATGGTCTACCTCCTCAGCTGGTGTTGGCCTGCCTTTGTTGAGACATTGCACGCATAGATACCCATCTCTTCGCAAGGCACGCAAACGCACCTTACCCCAAGCATAGCCGTATCCGCGTGCATGTCTACTGGGGCGTGACACTTAGATTAACCGCAGTTAGGTGCTAAGAGCTTAGTCACTGCCAATACAAGGGCCACAATCACTATGCCCACACATGCAGCGCATGTCCATGTCCACAAGGCTTTGGTCTTGGATAGGAGAATGCTGTTGCTGGCAAGGTTCTCTATAACCTTATTGGTATTATCCATCTGATTATGGAGGTCATCTATTGCTTGTCCATATATCTCCGAATGAGCCGCCTCGAATTTACGCAATCTATCCAGTTCATGAAGCTCCTTCATATACTTTTCAGTGGTCCGTTCTTCGGCCATTTCATGCTCCTTTTTGGTATATTCCACATTTATTGGCGGGCAGGTTGTTCGGTCAGGTTAATGACCAGGTTAATCTTTTGTTATTAAGCTACCTAACCTTTTGTTATTAATCCATTAACCCCTTAGTTGATTCTCGGCTTTCCCAGGGAGCACCCGAGCCTGCCCTATCCCCCCCGCTTACTTGTTAGCGGGGGGTATAGGGCAGGTCGAGGTGCGGAAGCCCTACGTCAGGCGGATATAGGTGCCTTTTCCTTTCTCCTTGGTAATGGTTATGTCGCCCTGCGCTTCAGCGTAATCAAGCTGCCTGACAAGAAAGTTCCGCATACCCTTATCCGTGCGCTCCTCATATTCGCGCATCTCTTGCAAAGCATGCTTGAGATCCTGCTGGGTAATTACATCCCCATCGCTTTCCGCTATTAAGCGCCGAATCGTAGACAATATGGTATCCTTAGTATCTGGATTCACATTATCACCCGCCACAGCAACAACCTCTTCAGCTACGGCCACTACGCAGGATCCCACATCCTCGCCATCCTGATCCTGGCCCAGTAGCACCGGCTTCAGCTCAAAGAAGCTTCGGCCCATAAAAGCAATGTCCCGCTGCTTGGTTACCGTAATGCTGCGGTTGCCTTCAGACTGGGCAATACGAATCTCCGTATCCACGGCACCTAACAGGGAGCTGGCACCTCGGGCACCCTTAGAGGCGTCTTTACCGCAATGGTGAACAATCAGCACGTGAGCACCGGTTGTTTCACGCAACAGATCGCAACCCCGAACAAAACGGTTCATATCGGTATTGCTGGACTCATCCAAGCCGCCCATGGTGCGCGCCAGCGTATCAATGATGATTAATGATGGGTGAAGCCCTGTAAGGGCCTTAGCCAGGTCAGGAGCGTCTTCGGACATATCTGGGCCTTCTGGTATGTATAACATGTTCGATACGTCCACACCCTCTCTATCGAGCGCTTCCAGGCGATCTACGATGCCACCACCACCTTCTGCTGCGATATAGACGGTTTGACCTTGTTTTACTCTGTTACCCAGCCAAGGAGTGCCATTTTGGATGCTGCTACTCATAGAAAGCGCTAAAAACGACTTACCACAGTTAGGCGGACCATACATAACTGACAGAGCGCCTTTCATGAGATAACCCTTAATTAAATACTCTTGGTCCAAAGAGAACGTGCGATCGGCTCCACTTCGCAAGGCCGTAGTCCAGCGATCGGTCCCATCTATCGTAGGTTCTGGTAACTTTACGCTGGTAGGTTTTTGGCCGTAGCCATTCTCCCTGGCGCGATAAACCATAGTACCCCAGGTTATACCACCCGTGGCTTGAAGGGTGTCCCATTTGGATTCTACGGAATCAGGCCCCATATAGCCTTGCACCTCGTTGCCGTATTCACCAGCCGACCAAGCTAAGGCCAATTCAAGCCCTTGCCCTGGATCGTGGCTATAGGCCGCCTTGATAGCCATAAGACCTTCGACCCATTCGGCATAGTCAACAGCAGGGCAATGCGATAGAACGCCCTCAGCCTCCTCCTGCTGCACGACCGTAGTCTGGGTTACCATGAACTCGCCTGAACGGCGTTCGTCCACTACAGGCCGCAGGAGGGCCTCTGAGCGCATTACAGGGGCAGTGTTGACAAGCACTGTGTAGCTCTTGCCACCGACAACAGACGGCGCACCTAAGATATAGCCTCTGTACCTAATATCGACGTTCTTGCACACGGTAGCCGCATAACGGTCGCCGTCCTTAGCCTGGTATACATAATGCTTGCCACCATTGGCCGTGTTCTGCGTATACGTCTCTCCAGTGGAGACCTTCTTAGCAGCATCGGCCCATTCATCAACGCCCTTGTAAGCGTCAACGTCTACAGCAACTAAGCCAGATGCCTCCATGGCGATACCAATGTTAGCATTAGGCTCTCGATGCCACCAGTTCTTAATAAGTACACGATCTGTCGTTGCCGCGGTATGCCCGTGCGCAGTAAGAGGAACCTTAGTATCAGGCTTAACTGGGAAGACATGCCATCCCTTGTCGGCGTAACCAAGTGCGGCATTTAGTAGCTTATTCATTATAGGATCTCCTGTTAAGTGTAAGCAAACACGGTATGTGTTTGTCTTGGTGTGTAACATACTATGTCTGATGTAATCTGTCAAGTATAAAATAAAGTAAAATAAAATAAAATAAACCCTTGACATATTGCTTTGCCTATTGTATCTTTCCATTAACGAACAACAAGCAGCACCGCAGTGAACGCCTTACAAAGGACAAAATATGAAGAACATTCAAGGACAACTTAGCGACAATAGCTGTCGCTACCTTTGCAGCAAAGCAGGCGAGAGATTGGCATGGACCGATGAACAAGAAGACGGCACCGCCTTTACCGCCCATGAAGCAGAGATTATAGTGGACGAACTCACTGAGATTTACGCAGCTTCAGACATCCTTATAAACGCAATTGACCCTATCTACAGGAGCTATGACAATGAATATCCGTGCCCAGCTTAGTGATGGAACTGATCGCTACCTTATGTCCGAAATTGGCGAAACGGTAATGTGGACTGACATACCAGAAAACGCCATTAACCTTACGGCCGATGAAGCGTATAATGCAGTAAACGAACTCAGCGAGATTTACGAGGACTTAGACATCCTAATCGACGTGGTATACTAACGATGACAAACCATCTGGAACGCTTCGGCATCAAACACGTATCACCGAGCAACATTAACCTTTGGGAAGCATGCCCCAGCAAGTGGGTGGCCAACTACCTCTTGCCCCGGGTACAGGGTAGCAGCCCTGCCATATTACGCGGTATCTTAGTCGAAGACGGTGCCATGTTGTACCTAACGAAACAGGAGCCAACTATAGAGAGCGCGACCAAGTACGTTCTTGATAAATGGGACGAGGAGATGCCGTTCGCCATAGACAAGGCCGCCAGCAGGGAGCGCGCAGCGCTGCCGGGCATGATGCAGCAAGCAGTAGCCGGCTTGGCTGGTTTTGGCGAGGTGCATTTTGAAGAGGACGGTGAGCAAGTAGAGGTGAAGCAGGACCTTGACCTTGGTGACTTCTCCATTCCTATGATTGGCCGCTTAGACTTTATGTTCCCAGAGGTCAAGTTGGTGCTTGATCTTAAAACAACCCACGCCATTCCCTCGCAGATGCGTGCCTCTCATAGGCGCCAGCGAGCCTTTTACGAAAGCGCCATGCCGGACGGTTATAAAGTACGTTTCCTGTATGTTAGCAAAACCAGGCGTAGTATGCTTAGCGATGGCGACATAGATCACGAGATGGAATTGTGCGTGAAGCAGACTAAACGCATGAATAACTTCCTGAGTCGCTGTGAGACAGTAGCAGACGCTTTGGACACAGTCCACGTGGATCCAGACTCGTTTTATTGGAAAGGTCAAGAGGAGCAGCGTATGGCCCTCTACGGGATGTAACCAATAAATGAGGAAATGTAACCAATAACACTAAATAAAAAGGAGAAATAGCTCAAAAACATCTTGACAATGCCGCAAGAGCTACCTACATTATCAACATAGCCCGACCGGGTTATAATTAAACTGGTAAACTCATCATCAATAGGAGAATATGCAATGTTTATGAAAATCGAAGACAACAACAGGTACGCTGGTTATGTTAGCTGGACTGCCCGGGGCACTCAGGACGGCGAGGTCCCCGCTAAGAGCTTCTACGCCACCAACGGATGCCATAAAGAGGATGTGACTGAAGCCTTCCGTAAGGGCGTGACGGTCGACATCTGGAGCCTCAAGCTCGGGTTCATTAAGTCCAACGCCGGTTCCGCCCCCGATAAGGTCTGGGCAGCCTCCCTGACCGAGCCTATCGCCCAGCCTACCGAGGATCATAAGCGCGCTTTTTCTGTGGAGGTCGACATTGACGGTGATACGTACCTATGGGAGCAGAACGCCTTCGGAGCGTATATAGCCATCGAAGACCTGGGTCGGGCTTTGAACAAGGCCACCCCTCTGGATCCTGATAAGAAGCCCTTCTGCATTTTAAAGTGCACCCGTGCAGTTGGTGGCAAGCACGTGACCCACGTCCCTGAGCTGGAGATCGTTCGATTCGTATAAGCCACATCTTATCCAAAGGAACTAAAATGACTGAATCCAATCCCGACGTTAACGTATCGACCAACCCCAATCCCGGCGTTACGATAGCACAACACCTGATGGTCGAAGGCAACACGAAGTTAAAAGGCTCCGTGAAGGTCGACAGCAATATTAAGGTAGAAGGCGATGCCTTCGTAGTTAATTCGCTGCTTTCAAGCGCCGAGCTTGTGTCCAGAGGCAATGCCACGGTACATGGTACGTTAGATGTAGACCAAGACCTCACCACAGAGGGTACCGTGCTTGCCGGTAATGGCTTCTGGCTGATGAGTCACGAGGAAGAAGGGGAGGATAGCGAAGGAAACCCGCCTGTTGAAACACAGGTGCTGTCCGATAAGATGAATCGGATTCCACCCGCGTCGGAAGACGGCCACTGGGATGACCTCGATGATGAGGACCACTTTGGGCGCACCAATTATCTGGCCTGGCGCCTTGACGAGTTTATCAAGGAGCTGCAGCGAGTATCCCTGATGCGGCACGAGTGATAGTAGGCGTACCCGGGCGCTGCCCGGGTACGCACATGATCAACGTTAACCAAACCGGATAAAACCATGAAAAACTTATATATAGATATAGAGACGTATTCCGAAACCCCGATCAAGTCCGGCACCGCAAAGTACGCTGAAGATGCTGAGGTCCTTCTCGTGGCATACGCCATCGACGACGGGCCTTCTTTTGTATGGGACAAGACGAGAGATGATAAGCCCGCGGACAATCTACTGGTTGCTCTTCATGACCCGGACGTTAAGATAGTAGCCCATAACGCCATGTTTGAGCGGCATGTTCTCTTTTACGAACCACTATTTTGCCATGCAACGCAGGACATCAAGCGCTGGCACTGCACCATGGTACAGGCCATGCTGCATGGGTTTCCCGGGTCCTTGTCGGGGGTGTGCCAGGCCCTGTCGATCCCTGAGGACGCGCAGAAGGGCAAGGAGGGCCGTAAGCTGATTGGTCGCTTCTGCAGTCCTGCCGCCAGGAACCATAAGGCCGACCGCTACGACCGCCACAGCCACCCCGAGGAGTGGAGGCGCTTTGTTGAGTATGCCCGCCAAGACATCGTTGCTACGCGCGAGATACACAACCGCTTGCCAACCTGGAACAACTCACTCGACATGCCATTGTGGCACATCGATCAGGCCATCAACGACCGTGGGTTCCAGGTTGACACGGCCTTGGCTAATGCGGGTGCTGCGGCGTCCATAGAGGAGAAGGAGATAATCAAGGCCCGGTTCACTGAACTGGTTAACGGTGAAGTTAGGAGTCCAACGCAACGTGCTGTCCTACATGCATATATGACCTATCGTTGGTCCATAGATATACCTGATACCAAGCGCGACACGTTCGAGGCCTACCTGCGCGATGACCCAGATGCTCCGGCTGAGCTGGTCGAGCTGATGCAACTGGTGATGTCGGCCAATAAGACCTCCACGGCTAAGTATGCCACTATGGCATCTGCGGTTAGTAGGGACGGCCGGTTCCGCTGCGGTCTGGCCTTTAGCGGTGCGGCTCGCACACGACGCTATGCTGGCCGTACGTTCCAGCCGCAGAACCTGCCCAGTCGTGGGCTTCCTGCTCAAGACGAGATAGACGCGTACGCCCAGGCCCTTAGGGATGGCAACCACCGCGATAAGAACGTGGACCACAACATGTACGCCAGTGCCGCCCTTCGTAACCTGATCGTAGCACCAGAGGGCCGGACGCTGGCCGTGGCAGACTATAGCGCTATCGAGGGCCGGGTGTTGGCCTGGCTTGCCGGAGAGACTTGGAAGCTGCGCGCATACGAGGAGGGCCAGGACATCTACAAGCACACGGCCTCGGCTATCCTGGGCAAGCCCATCGACCAGATCACCAAGGATGAGCGTAACAGCTTCGGTAAGGTACCAGAGCTGGCGTTAGGCTACCAGTCCGGAGCGGTTGGTCTATCCAAGTTCGCCGACATGTACGGCTTCAAGTTCCTGGACTTCGGAGATACCATCAAGCGCACATCCTACCAGCACTACTGCAAGGCGCAAGAGTACTGGGACCTATGGGGCCACGAGAACGCTAAGGGTATGGACCGGTCCGAGTGGCTCATGTGCGAGACCGTTAAGCTGGCGTGGCGCGGAGCCAACCGCAACATCACGATGCTCTGGGGTGACATGAACCAAGCAGTGCGGGGCGGTGGCGGACCTGTTGGAGACCTGCTGCATGCCTGCTTCCAGAAAGAGAACGGCATACCTTACCTGACGATCCTGCTGCCCTCCGCACGACGCATAGCCTACGCGCGCCCGCACATCACGGACTCAAGCATCTCTGTGGAGGAGGTCAACAGCCTGACCCGCCAGTGGGGCCGTAGTAACACGTACGCGGGACGCCTGGTGCAGAACGCCACCCAGTCGGTAGCTCGGGACGTCCTGGTTGATGCTATCCCTGGCATAGAAGCCGCAGGGTTCGAGGTAGTGTTGAGCGTACACGATGAGATCATCGCTGAGTGCCCCGCAGGAACAGACGGGCAGGACATGGGTGACATCATGGCCAAGGGGCACAGCTGGACGGAAGGCCTGCCGTTGGAGGCGGATGGATTCACAGCTCATCGCTATAAAAAATAATTTGCATTCTACCCTTGACAAACCATGAGAAGCATTGTATTATTAAAACAAGCAGCAAGAGAAACACCAACACACACTCAACAAAAGGACAAACATTGTGACTACTAAAGGCTCGTTCCAACCTAACGTAGAACACCGCGGTAACACCACGAAGAGCGTAAAGTCCATTATAGACGCACACAATGGCTCTACCTGCTTGAGCTGGTTATGGTCCCTGGTGTTTGGTCCCTTCTACTTTGCCGTATACGGATTCTGGGGTGCGGCCATCCTGTCTTGCCTTACCATCAACTTCTTGTTCATATTTGCACCCTTTGTAGCCTACGATGGATGGAAAAAGCGTGCGCGCGAAGAGGCAGCCCAGTCGTCCACTATCATTAACGCCATAACCCACTGAGGATACCATGAAAGAATCTATGATCGAAAGTAATGTAGTAGACTACGCGATGAGCAAAGGTTGGTTGCCCCTTAAGTTCACAAGCCCCACCGGAGGCGTGCCAGATAGAATATTCATACGAGACGGTGAGTCCATATACGTAGAGTTTAAGTCGAGCACGGGAAACACCAGGCCCTTGCAGGATTGGCACCATAGGGAGTTCGCACGGCACGGGGTACTGGTTAACGTCATCAACGGTATCGACGAAGGAAAGCAGTTCTTCGATGCTTACGAAGGATAGCCTACACGACTACCAGCGCAGAGCTACCGAGTTCATACTGGATAACCCTCGGTGCGCTCTGTGGTTGGGCTTAGGCCTGGGCAAGACGGTGACAGCACTAACCGCTATCACCAAGTTCGACGGCCCTACCCTTGTTGTCGCGCCCCTCCGCGTGGCCACCAATGTCTGGCACGCCGAGGCGGCTAAATGGGAACACACCCAACACATAGCATTCTCCCATATCCTGGGATCACCCAAGAAACGCACCGCCGCCCTTGACGCCGCGGCCGATGTATACGTCATCAACCGGGAGAACATCCCCTGGTTAGTAGACACGTGCGGTTCGCAATGGCCGTTCAAGAACGTTGTTATCGACGAGTCCAGTAGCTTCAAGAGCCACCGTGCCAAGCGTTTCAAGGCACTGCTCAAGATCATCAATAGTGTTTCCCGGGTAGTCGAGATGACCGCGACGCCCGCCGCCAACGCTCTTATCGACATATGGCCCCAGATGCGTCTGCTTAGCGAGGACGCCTTGGGCAAGAACATCACCTCTTTCCGCAGCCGCTACTGCAGCCCCGACTGGTCTGGCTACAACTGGTCCGTCAGGCCCGACATGGTGGAGGCGGTGCATAACGCGGCGCGGCCGTTCACGCTTACCATGCGCCAGGAGGACTACCTAAGCCTGCCCGACCGCATCGACCGGACTGTTACTGTGGAGCTGCCGGCCAAGGCGCGTACGTTCTATGCGGAGCTACGACGCCATTGCATCGCCGAGCTGCAGGAGCGAGAAGTCGTGGCCCCCAGTGCAGGCGTCCTGGCCGGTAAGCTTCAGCAAGCCGCCAGTGGTGCCATCTACGACGACCAGGGCGGGTGGCAGGATCTCCACGACGCTAAGCTGGCTGCACTAACCGAGATGGCCGAGCATGCCCAGTCTCCGATGCTTGTGGCCTACCATTACAAGCATGACCTGGCGCGCATACAGAAACACCTGCCTCAAGCTAAGCTCTTGGTAGACCACATCCCCTTGTGGAATGCGGGTAAGGTACCCATAGCCCTTGTGCATCCCGGCAGCGCAGGCCATGGCCTCAACCTCCAAGGCGGTGGGCATACGCTGGTATGGTTCAGCATCCCATGGTCCTTGGAGAGCTACGAGCAGACGTGCGGGCGGTTACACCGGCAGGGGCAAGAGCATCCGGTAACCGTGCATCACCTCGTGGCTCAGGGCACCATAGACGAAGCCATCATGTTGGCCCTGGAACGCAAGAGCATGACCCAGGGAGATTTGATCGATGCGGTTATTTCTAATAAATACAATAAAAAGGGTTGACAAGCTGATAACCCTGTGGTATATTGATATTACAAGCGGGGGACGCGATAGCGGACCTCACAACCAACCACCCTATAACTAACGAAAGGCGCAGCAAGTAACACAGTGTGTGTTTACCTGGGGAGGTGAGCGCGCGAGGGTCTACCGGGGGAAGAAAACGGTAGACCCTCTTATCACCCTCCTTGCTGCGGCAACAAATAACCATGGCACTAATAACAATAGCTATACTTGAGCGGGCAGCCCGAATGCACTTCACAAACAAATCAGCAGCCGACGCCTTAGGCATCCATCCAAACAGCCTACGCCGCATGTATGAGCGCCTTGGCGTAGAGACCCCAACCGATCGGACCCGCAGAATCAGAAAGAACAAGCGGGGGACGCGATAGCGGACCTCACAACCAACCACCACATAGCTAACGAGGAGTCGAGTAATGACCAACACGAACATTGAAATTACTTCATTAGACGGCAGGCTTTTAAAGCGCGTGCATGCGCCTAACTTGCAAGAAGCTGACTTGGAAGAAGCTAACTTGCATCGAGCTGACTTGTATGGGACCGACTTGCAAAAGGCTAACTTGCAGAGCGCAAATTTGCATGAGGCTAACCTGCATGAGGCTTACTTGAACGGCGCAAATTTGCGTGGGGCTAACTTGTATAAAGCGCAATTGTATCGTGCCGACTTGCATGGCGCCGACTTGCATGGGGCTAACTTGCAAAGCGCTAACTTGCATGCGGCTTACTTGAAGGGCGCACATTTGCATGAGGCTAACTTGCATGAGGCTTACTTGCAGAGCGCAAATTTGCGTGAGGCTAACTTGCAGGGCGCAGATTTGCAGGGCGCACATTTGCATGAGGCTTACTTGTATGGGGCTAACTTGCGTGGGGCTGACTTGCGTGGAGCAAATTTACATGAGGCTTACTTGCATGAGGCTAACTTGGATGGGACTGACTTGCGTGGGGCACGAATGAATTGGCACTCGAACCATCTCATATCCGAGCGACTATCGCAAGCCGCAACAAACACAGCGCAAATTGAATTAGCCGAGTCGATTGGACAAAGAACGAAGGATCACTGGCCTGAATTGGTAGCGCCTGACCACCCCGAAAAAGAATGGGCGTATAGTACGATGCAGGGTTGGCTAAAAGGCACCGAGACTCTGCCGGAGGATAACGAACGATGAGACCCCTCATAGCCGTCACAATAGTAATACTGGCAGCACAGACGAACGCCGCCGAGGTCACGTTGGTAGACGACTCTACGGTAGCATTCAAGGGCACCATACAACGTGAGGATAGCATCAAACTCGAAGAGGTATTGGCCGCCAACGCCGGCGTAACGAAGATTGTGTTGAACTCCCGAGGTGGAGACGCCCTGGAATCCCTGAACCTTATGCGCCTTGTGATACACCACGATCTGAACACCCGAGTAGAGGACGGGGCTTTGTGCGCCAGCGGTTGCGCGTTCATGTGGGCCATGGGCAAAAACCGGGCCATTGGATCAGACAACGCCTCTGTGGCCTTTCACGGTGCCCATACCGAGGATATTCGCGGGGTGGATGACGATGCTATAATGTTCTTTACCGTAGGGCAGTATCGTTCGGACACCAGATTCTTACAGTACTTCGGATCCACCCTGCAGGCGTACCTCATGGCCGCCGGATGGTACAAGGCGTTCGGGGATGTTATCCTGTATCACACCTCCCAGACCGCGTTCCTGCAGACCACGGACGTAAAGGACCTGTCCCGCCTCTACGGTGGGCGTGACACCCCTGCCTACTTATTGGCACGAGGAGCCACCAAAGAGGCGCTGGATTCTTTCAGTCACTTGGTATGCGAAGAGGACTGCATAGACCCAATGTCTCCCGCACAAGAAACCGAGTAAGGGGAACCCATTGACCTCCATAATAGACAAAGCAGCACAGGCACATGAAGCCGTTGCTCTGCACGGCACACCCACCGCAGCCGCACAAGCCCTGGGCATACCCAGGACAACCCTCAACTACCACCTAACAAAACTACCCAGTAACTTCGAGGTCAAAGGAACGAACGTATCGTACCTGGATGAGGAAGGACATAGAGTATCCAGGAGATATGGCCCGACCGCGGTTGACAAGCATCAGGCACATCTGGACGCCATAGAGAAGTTCTTCGAGGGCATGAAGAAGACCGTGTCCTGCGCCGCTACACCACGACACAAGAGGAGCATAAGCAACGAGGACCTACTAACCGCATACGTTATAGGAGACGCACACTTTGGTTGCTACGCCTGGGGCAGGGAGACCGGAGGCGACAACGTAGACACGGACATAACCAAACGGGATTTGCAGGAGGGATTGAAGACACTGATCGGCCAGGGTCCAGATGCACACACGGCCCTGGTGTGTAACCTTGGAGACGTGTTCCACGTGGACGGCCTTAAGGCGGTGACCCCGAACGGCGGTAACCTCCTGGATCACGATAACCGGTTGTCCTACACCATCGAGGTAGTCGGGCAGCTGTTCCGCTACGCGATTGACCGCATGCTCGATAAGCACCAGGAGGTCGTGGTGGTCAACTTACGCGGCAACCACGATGAGTCCATATCCATCATGTTCAACAAGCTTATCGACGCGTTCTACCTCAACGAGCCGCGGGTATCGGTCATTGACAACACCCCTAAGCTCATCAGCATGCAGTGGGGCCGCACAGGTCTTTACTGGCACCATTCAGATCGCATCGACCATAAGCGCCTGTATGAGCAGGTTACGCGAGACCATAGAGAGCTGTGGGGTTCCACGGACTACAGCTATATGTCCATCGGGCACCGCCACCACGCACACATGCAGGAGCTGGGTGGGCTATATATCGAATGCTTCCAGACGCTTAGCGGGGCCGACGCCTGGCACGCAGCGAGCGGTTACGGAGCCGGACGCTCCATAACCTCCATCACCTACTCGAAAAAGTACGGAGAAGTTGCACGCATCAAGACCGACCTTCGCATGATTCGCGACCAACTCAAGGAGATAAGCTAATGACACTGCCAACCAATGACGCCGAGCGCCAAGAGTACCCCCTGAGCCGCGGCTTGTTCCGCTACTTCCCCGACGCTTTAGCCGAAGTATCCAGGCGCAGCTACACGGGCGCTGCCAAGCACACCAATGGAAGACTCTGGTGGGATCGCAGTGAAAGCCGGCACCATGACGACAGCATGCTGCGCCACTTGATGGACGCACACGCGTATAATAGGGTAGAGGATTACGCGGCCGTCGCCTGGCGAGCTTTGGCTATGCTGCAGCGGCACATGGAACTCCATGATACCAAGCAAGACAAACCCAAGGATACAAGGCCAGACCCGCAGGCCTCGTCCCAGGCCCAGGAACGCCAGGAGGAAATGGATATCAAGAATTACTGTGACGCCCGAGAGGGCGCGAAGGAAATGGATATCAAGAAGTACTATGACGCCCGAGAGGGCGCGAAGGCTGTACACTTCTCTAAGAGGATCGTTAGAGGTAACAACTAACGCAGCTCACAGCCCAACCAAGTAAAAACGGCCACCTCACATATACGGGGTGGCCGTTTTGGTTGTTTAAAGTGTCCTAATTAACGTTATATTGGTTGTTTAAAGTGTCCTAATTAACGTTATATAGGAGATTTAAGGTAAATGCCGTGAGAGGCCCTCAGACGCCGCCTAATCGCATAGGGCGTTTTTAGGTGTAATAGCATAGGGGTGCCTTAGTTAGGCTCTTAGGGGGAGCCTGATAGAACGGTTTTTCTCAGGAGGCCTTGAAAATACGCATTTCGGCCCTTAAAACGGGAACGTGCGCCAACCGTGCGGGGGTAACGTAATCTCGGGCGGCTCCTGTATCGCAGACGCGTCGCTCAACAGCGTAAGAATCACCGACTGTACGGTGTCTTCCCCGTGTAATCGCAGGACCCGCGCTCGGATCTTCGCGCCGGCGGGTAATTCAATCGTGTATGATTTTGCCCCGCCCGGCGTAATCTCGTGGTCATACCCAGCCAGATGTGCCCAACCCATACCCGTATTCGGACCTATACTGATGTCGTGCATGAGCGTATACTTGGCGTGGGGACGCCAAATCCACTCAGCCACAGGTCTAACGCGGCCGCTGTCAGATAGAAAATTTCCCCTCTCGCGGTGCTCGTCTATGACGTGGCTCACAGAGATAAGCACCGGGGAGGCGCCGGCTTCCACGGGCGCGGTGATATGCGTGTTGGTGGGCGATGAATTTCCGACCCATGAAAGCACTAAGGAATGCTCTGTTTTTTGCATTTTATGCGCTGGTGCGCACCGCCAACCGGGCGGTGGACGCATCGTCGCCGTCCAGGCGGTATATGAAGCCTCTGACCCAGGCGCCTTTGGGCAGCCCGCTCACACAAGCACCCACGGGTTCCAGGAAGTTGTGGCCAAACCGCCCGAGACCGTCTCCAACGTTACTGATGCCGGCCCAGTCGCCGTCCGTCCCAGAGCTGGTAGAGGGGGTATCGCTGGTGCTCATCTGAAACTGCACTCCATAGTAGCGCCTGTGGGGGTCACGACTGGAGGTGAAGCTGTAGGCCGTAAAAGCCGCGCGGCCGTCGTCCCCCACTTGAACTGGTTCGGTGACGCTGTCGGAGTGGGCGACCTGGGGTCGGGTAAATTTACGTCCTGAGTACATAGTGTACCTCCTCTTTATGCGTGGTTGGCGCGCCAACCCGGGGTATCCGGGGGCGATGCTTATAGTGTTTGTACTGTCACCCGTACTTGGCTAACCGTATCTACGCCATCAGAGCGGCTGGCGATAGCTTTTATACGGGTTCCTGCCGGTAGCGAATTGATAGCGAGCGATACCGGTTCGCCGATGCTAATAGGAACCCGGTGCCCATCTAACATCGCCCACCCCTTATTACCGAGGTCGATCTCGGCGCTTATGCCGTAACTGGCCATGCGTCTACCGAACAATAGCTGAAATGCACGAAAGATTCCAACGCCTTTACCATAGGTATAGGATCGTTCACAGTCTCTCGTCTCCTCCTGTATCTGGTCCACAGTTATCAGGACCGTTTCACCCGGTCCAACCGTTATAGGCTCGGTCTCATGGTCGACTATAGCGACGTCGTGAAAACAGCGGCTGAGCTGGACATTACGTTGGGTTTTAGCCATAGGGTGCGCCTTTAGGGTAAGGTGTAACGCTGCTGGTTCGGGTCTGGCGCGTCGCTGTATACGGATATGGTTACCCAGTGGACATGATCGACCCCGTCTTGGCGGGTAACCGTGGCCCTAACTTTCGTCCCCGACGGTAGGCGATCCAGGGTAAAAGACCCCGACCCCGCCGGTACTATGTCGTGCGTGTAGCCCTCCAGCGGCGCCCAGCCCGATGTAGAGCCGTCCAGGTTTATCTCCGCCCGCATCACGTATTGCGCCAGGGGTCGCCCAAACCAGTCGGTATAGGAGCGTATGCGGCCGCTGTCGTATCGGAAATTATTCCGCTCGCGCGTTTCCTCCTTGATGCGACTCAGCGCTATAAACGCGCGTCCATCCGCCCCCACCGTGACGGATTCTGTTGTGTGGTCGTTGCTCCCGACTGGTCGTTGGACCAGGGAGAGTTGTATTCGTTGCACTACAACCTGCATAGTAGGAGGTCCTTTTCTATATGGTGGGGGCGATACCGATTTGAAGACAGGTCTCCTCCTCTACAATCCGAATCAGGTTGTCGGCAGTTGGCCACTCTGGCGTGGCGTTGCTGTTGTTGGCGGTGTTCCTATAGCCTGTGGTCACGATCCGGTAGGATACCCCAGCCTTGAAGTCCACATACCGGGAGAAGGAACGCCGGAACCGGGGGTTACCTACGTTTGTTGTGGCGTCGTCCGGGGTGCCCTGCGTGACTTCCGGCCGTTGCTCGGGCGCGAAAAGAAGCGATCGACGGATCTCTTCGGTAAACTTCGGCCCAGGAACAGTAGTCCATCCGGTAGCACCGGCGAGCCTCTGTTGTACCTCGCTGTTGATTAGGAGGTAGGCGCGCTGGGCCGGCGATCCTCCGGCCTGGGTGTCCACAGCGTTGTAATCCACATCCACCTCCAGATTGAAGGAGATAGCACCCGTGAAGTTAGTGGTAGCTTCTAAGATAGCGGTGTCAGCTGCGTTAATGGTGAGGTCCGGCACGCCCTGGTCCGTGGACCACTGTATAGGAACTGCCGTGGCATCGTCTGACCGTAACCGACGACTGGAGGCCGAACCCGCTGGCCTCGCATGGGGCAAGTTTTGCATTGCACTGGAAGTCAGTGTAACCGTCTTGTAAGCCGTGGAGAACACCTCAGTGGCCTGACCACCAGCATGCCTGACCAGTCCGCCAGTGTCCCTTCTATTTCTTTGGGTACGAGAGGTGAGGTCGGCCATGACAGCATCGTTACGGCCGAAGACTCTCTTGGGGCGGACTGCCGTAAAGCGATTGAGGGCGATCTGATTGGTCAGGCCCGTGGAACCAAACCTAATAACCTGGGATCCCGAAGGGGCGAAAGCCGTACTATCGAAGGGAGGCGATACCACTCCGTTTACCGCCACGATGTACCTGGTGGGCCTATGACTCCCGAATGCCTCGGCCAAGGATGACAGGTAGAAACCCACCTCGGATGTCCCATGAGGCACGTTTGTAGCTACATCTCTGTTATATGTGGTCCCTACCGATACCGTCTGTAAACGGTTGGCTGTAGCGGCGACACGAACCTCATAGACAATGTCTCCATTAGGGACATTGGCCCTCACGGTGAAGCTCGGACTGCCGCCTATCGGCGCAGGGGTGTAGCTGGCCCCCATGCTCAGAGTGGCTGGGGTACTGGCGAACCCGGCCGATCTAAGGTTTACCGTGAAGGGAGTATTTTCTATCGCCGTTAGGGCGCTGGTAAGGTTGCTGAGGCTGGTCGGAAGGGCGGAAGTGATGTCCACCTCGCCTTGGTCCACGTTGTCGTCCCAAACACGCAGGAACACTTGCATGTGGAAAGGGGGAGAAAACCCTGTTCCGCCTATTGTAGGCCGGATTATCCAGGTGTTGTCTATGTCCTTTGGACCGTCAAGGGTTATGTTCTCATACTGCTGCGCCACCTGCCCTGAAGATGAAGCAAGGTCTTCCTGGAATCTTTGGACGATTCGGTGACTGTCTGATCCTGGTCGATGAGTCTCAACGTTTAGGCGGAGGTCGGTGCTGCTGTTCTTGATAAGTCTAAGGCTGTGGGCGCCAACCGTATTGGAGTCGCCGACACTCATGATCTCGTGGGTGCCGTTAGCCAACTGCGTGCCAACGCGCATAGACGTTATGGCCATAAAGCCAAAAGCGTCATCGAACCGTAGGCTATTGGTCGGCCCCGCATCTGTGGCTGAGATAACGCCACCTCTTATCCCCGGCCCGGCATCAGGGTCTTGGAGTAGCCCGGTACCATGGCTCTCGATGTTGTTGAGACCTGAGGACGCCGGCATGGCCGCCCCCATGGTTATCCCAGAATCCGTTATGATGTTGAAGAAGCTGGCCTGTCCATTAGCCCCTTCCCTAACACCCGTATAACCCGGGCGTTGTCCTAAGACGCTGCTCGGGTTGGTGTAGTAGTCCACGAGGGGGTCCGCCCATGCAGAGGCCAGGACCACGTCGTAGTCCGGATTAGGGACGGATGTCGTTGCCCGGGTCTGCCCGAACGTCTTTACGTTAAGGTTTTGCAGTTTACTCTGCTGAAGCGGTGTCAGAGTCGTGCCTGGCCGTGAGAAGTCAACGTTGTCGTCCGTGACCTTAACGGTCGAGTCGAAGTCTACCCGGGTGACGTCCCCGGCATCCAGGGTGCCCGCCTGAAGACGAGCGCCTGTCCGTGTACTGCTGGCCGTGTTCCACGCAGGCATGAGGAAAGCAAAGCCCTGGTAGTTATCAGGGACAAGCTCACCGCTCACCTCGTTGAATCCTTCATGAGGCGTAGTGGTGGTGCTGAGGCCTGATAGGCCGTTGGACGGCTGTGTGCTATCGGCGTCCCAGGTAATCTCGTTGGGGTAGCTGTCTTTCAGCAGGACCACATAGCGTGTAGGAGAGGCCAGGGAAGGCTGGGGGAACTGCCCATTGGTCACCCGAGTCCATCCCACGGAGAGGTCACGGGCTGGTAGCGCAGACTCTGCTATGTAGTAGAAGTCTGGTGCATCAGCCAACTCAGTGACCGCGCCGTCTACCTGAACATTGTCAAAGAACGATCGGGCCTTAGGCGGACGTAGCCGGTAGTTATCGGATAGCGTATATTCACGCGTTCCAGCAACCAGGCGCTGCACACGCAACGTGCCACCGGTCGGGTTGCTGATGGTCTGCGCCGCCAGGTAGAGGTCCTTACCGGCATTAGGCTGGGTATTCGCAGTGGTGGACTGCTGGACCGCCGTGGAGAGATCGATCGGTGGGTGCACCGCAGAGCCGTCGCTGTAGAACGCTCGGAGGTAGAGGCCAGTAAGGGAGGCCCCATCGTTGACCTCAAAGTAGAACCGTTCCCCAGAGCTACCCGTGCCCCCTGTGAAGGTGGCTGGGAAGGCCGTAGGAAAGGTTTGGGTTGGGGTTAGGTTCCCGCTAACGGTCCTGGCCACGGAGAGACCCGCACCGGCCTCATTGGCATAGGTATCGGGTCGTCGGTCCTCCGTGATCTCCGCCAGCTTGCGGCCGTCGCTCTCCGTGAGTACAGCACCATCGATGATACTGCTCGCGGGCACGCGATACTTATCCGACAGAGTTAGTGTGCCGGCGACCGTTGTTGGAATCTCCATTCGAGCCATCTCGCCTGGCATAAGCGCGAGGTCTTGGTCAGCGGTCAGAGTAAGGAAATATGTATCTACTCCGTCGGGGCTAACAGATGATGCTGCACCCGCAGCTAAAGACGCGGTTCTGGAAGTCGAGACGCCTTCTGCGGTATACACTCGCATCGAGATATTGGCAATTGGCGTCCCGGTAGTTACTCTGAAACTTACAGCTCTGGCACCCGCTGGCGACGGGTTGGAGGTCCCCACCTGGAGACCGCCCGCTGGCACCACGAAGGGGTAAGCGAACGAGTTCAAGCTCGTCCCCAGTCGGAGTGAGGCCCCCGGCGGGTCTAACTGCTCTGACGTGGTAGCCTCTGTGATGTTGCTGAGCTTACGTTTTTCACTGGCAGTTACGACGGGAATGGACTGTAACCGGGTAACCAAATCGGAACTTAGGTTGCCGGTGCCGACCTTTACAGCGTCGGAGAAGGTTACGTTGACATTAGTAGCGGGACCACCAGCTACAGCCAGCGTTTGCGCGTTAGAAAGCTGGGTGGCGATGAAGTACGCGTGTAGGTCTGGCCTATCGAGGATAGGACGACCTGCCGGGAAAACCATGTAGCTCTGATTCGCGCCGTCGCTAAGCCCGACGGCCCCACTGACCTCTATATCCTCGTCGATCAGCACCGTGGTTATACCGCCTCGGTTTACCGGCACGGCAGACGAGGAAACGCTGGTGTAGTCGTTTATGTTTGCGGACAACCTGCTTGTTGGACTGTATAATAGGCTGCCAAAGGCTCCACTGTTCACCGTCCTGTTCACGGTGACCTGGTCTTCGAATATCACACGGTCACGACCGAAAGCCTCAACGCCTAACGAGGTGAGGACACCGTTCAAGCCCGTCCCCAGGTTCTCGAACTCGATGCCGCGGATACTCGCACCAGGGATAATGAACTTGGACGATGGCGTGTAGGAAAAGGACGGGGTTGAAGTCTCTAAGCGGACGGTGTCAGTAGCGGTCAGTGGTACGTCGACTGTCGTCCGATAGCGGGACCTGCCTTGGGTAGGGGTGATCTCCGAGGTCGCTCCAGATACGCTGAACTGTTGGGTGACAGCACCCGCGAATGAGGTTACCCGGATGACCAAGTTGCTTATGGAGGTAGCGGTGGGCACCTCGAACAGCAGGCGGCCTGTGTTCGTTACGTTCGAGAGCGGATACCTGAACGCAGGTGAGGCGATAGCCGGCGACAGCATTGCGCCGGTTACGTCCGCGTAGAGGGTAATCGGGGCCTCGGTAATCTCAGTGAGCTTACGCGTGCTTGAGTCTGACAGGTTATCCAGGTCCCGTATAGCAGCCAGGGAAGTCTGAACATTGGTGGTAGACAGCCCCGTGATTGGTGTGTGGGACACCTGGGTCGCAGGGAGATCACCGGTTATACCGGCGGCCGGGACCCTGTACCTATCAGACAGGGTAAGGGTGCGGCTCTCAGTAGACTCTCGCCGCAGGGCTACCGAAAGCGTTGGTAGCATCGTGAATGTAGCGGTGGTTATGTAGCGGTCTTTGCCCGCACTCGCGCTGGTCTGCCGAGTCGAGGCCGAGGCAGGCATGACCTGCACCACTCGGGTGGGATCTGCTGTAACGAAGACGACAATACGTAGATCATTTAGAACGATATTGGCATTAACTTCAAAGTATATAGGGCTTCCTGTTAGCGTGTTACCCGAGATCGAATCAACAAAGGCGCCGGGGGCGTTGCTGACCACCGGAGCTACCGTTCCACCGGGCGCAGGTGCATAGGCAAGCTGGGTTACCTCTGCTACATTACCCAGTTTACGGCCCTGTGAAGCATCCAGTTCCGGCCGAGCTGCTACGTCCTCTAACTCAGTATGTATCTCCTCTAAGGCGTGTTGGACATCAGTCGCGTTCAGGTGTTCTATGGTATCGATACCCAGCTCTTCCGCATCTGCCGGGACATCTAACCCATCTATCTCCCTATGTAGTTCCTGCAGGGCTAACTGCACGGTGGAGCTACCGGAAGGAATACCCGTGCTACCTGCCCTGTCAACACTGACATTCGCGGCAGTTGTCTGCGGGTTAGTAATACTGCTTTGTAGGCCCTGGATAAGATTGAATGCAGCCCCGGTCTGTTGGTTTAGCCCGCTTAATGCTGCTTCTACCGTGTCACCAGCGGGGGCGGTCGCTGTACGCGTGACACCCGTAGACGGTATCCTATATTTGTCGGACAGGGTGAACGTGTCTTCTGCGAGGTCTTCCGTAATATCCGTTAGCTTACGGGCCTGCGATGCATCCAGTGCCGCGTCCGCTCCAGGGGCACCAGGTGGGCCGGCAGGACCCATGGCGCCGGCCTGGAAGGACGTGCTCCATACGGTTATGCTCTGAGCAGCGGCAGCCGGATCAAAGGTGGCAATGGCCTCCCACAGCGCCCCTTGGGTGGTGTCCGTAGGAACCGTGAGGGACCACGTCGCGGCGGTACCAACGTTGGTGAGACGCCCGGCAACACCGCTGGTCGGAGCCGCCCATACCACACCAGTCGTAAGTGGCTGGTTGGTGCTCCGGGTGAAGACACGTACGGTGTAAGAACCTTGGGCGCCATCGGCACCATCTTGACCGGCAGGACCAGGCACGGGCGCTGGTAATCCAGTTACGCCAGTAGCGGGGATGCGGTACTTGGACGACAGGGTGTACGTATCGAAGGTGCGGCTCTGGATGCGAAGCCCGTTACTGCCTGGACTCGTGATGCGTTGGAGCACACGGTAGCGGTCCCGGTTAGTATTGGCCTCCGGAAGCGGCACCGAGTTAGACAGATCATAGACCGTCTGATCGCTCGGGTCGCTGTTGTTAGTGCTGGTCAAGAATAGTCCGGTCAAGGGAGTGCCGGTAGGCAGCTCGAAGAACACCTCGGCGTTAGTCAGCGTGGTGTCCAGCCGGTTAGTGGTGAAGGTGGGCGGGACAAGTCCGATGCCCGCGTTTGGTACAACAGCGAATGCTCCAGGGTCGCCCTCGGTGATGCCCGCCAGGGCGCGCTGGGCGGATCCAGTCAGGGCCGGTTGTTTGGTGTTAACGTCTTCCTGCAGCTCGTTCAGTGCATCCTGCACAGTCGTAGCTGCAAGGTTCGCCGCAGGGATGTTAGATACCTCTTCGGCCGTAGAGGCTCCGCCTCTATTCGTAAAACCGCTCGTACCGATATCATCGTGGAGGTTCTGTAGGGCCGCCTCCAGGGTGTTACCCCCAACGTCCAGTGTGGGGGTGCGGGTGATACGGGAGGACGCCAGGTTACCGGTAACGCCGCTACTCGGCACCCTGTACTTGTTGGACAGGGTGAAGGAGACCGTGTCACCGGATCGGGTAGCGACAGTTAAAACGTCACCGATGCTTAGGTTAAACGTACCTGGTATCCGATAACGGTCTGTCGCTGTCCTTGTGTCGGCAATCGGGATTGCTGAAGACAGTGGAATATCAGTAATCACTACGCCGCTCGAGGTAGTCTTACGGAACCGGATATCCTGAGGCAGAGCAGTTCCAGCGGGCAGCTGCACAAATAAAACGCTATCCTGACTTGTGACTGGTGCTGTTCTCGGTACGGCTGCGAAGTTGATATTATTAAACGTGGACCCATCCGTCTCGCTCGATCCAACGGCGAGGGTGGCCCCTGAAAGGTCGACGTAGGTGAAGTTGTTCACCTCTGTGATGTCGGCAAGCTTTCTTTCGGAACTCGCTGAGGCAATCCCTCCACTACCACCGCCCCCTGTGCCCGCCTCCCCTTGTAGCCCCGTTAGGCGGAATGGTACGCCCCAGTTCGCGATGGTGGTGGGACTGGCACCCGGGTTGAAGACTGCGTTAGTCTCCCACACAGGATCAGTGCCCCTGGGAACGGACGTTGCCCACCCATCCGCGTTGTTGGTCAGTAACCCCGAGGATGCCGTCCATGTAACTGTAGGAGCGGAGCTAAGCGTGCTGGTTGTGCGCCGGTAGAGCCTGACCGTGTAACTACCCTGTGAGCCTTGTGCACCAGCGGGACCCTGTACACCAGCGGGGCCTTGTGCCCCCGCCTGGAACGGGATGCTCCACACCGTGACGGTGGTGCCGCCCCCAGCCGGGTTGAAGAGGGCCGTGATCTCGTACAGCGGGTCATTACCGGATGGTACCGTGAGGGACCAGCTTGACGCGTCGCTGCCTGTCAGCGTTGCAGCCGTGGCGCCGTCCTGTGCTGTCCAGGTAAGGCTATCTGGCGCGGCTGTGAGGGCCGTGGAGCTGCGCTGATATGCCCGCACCGTGTAGGCCCCTTGCGGTCCAGCAGGACCAGGCACGGGATTCGTTGCACCCGTACCGATATCATCGTGGAGGTTCTGTAGGGCCGCCTCCAGGGTGTTACCCGCAACGTCCGTTGTGGGGGTGCGGGTTACGCCAGAGGAAGGTATCTGATACTTGTTCGACAGCGTGTAGCTGTCGTAAGTTGTCACACGGTATTGGAGTCGTACCGTGTCCCCTACCCGTACCCTCATGAACGAGTCCGACCGGTATCGTTGGCTTCCACTGCTCGCCCCGGGGACCGCCGTGGTGTTACCGTCGAAGTCCACGTTCTCCCGCAGTGTCCCGTCGGATCTGTAATGCCTGATATGCAGCCTACTCGTGTCGGTACTATCACGTATTTCTACCCAAATTCGGCCACCTATTTCAGCCGATGCCGGACCCACTACGCTGCCGAATGTGCCCGGTGTGTCGATTGTCCCAGTGGTTATCCGCCCCCCAGTCACGGCCTCGTACCTAACGCCGGTCCCTTCGGTGATGTCGTTCAGCTTGCGCTGTGCTTCCGCAGGGAGGACAACATTACCATCGGCACCTGTGGGACCCTGAGGACCGACAGGACCGGTGATCCGGGTGACTGCGCTCCAGGTTGAAATATCTGCGGGGTTAGCCGGGTCGAAGCTGGCGTTGACCTCGTAGAGCGGGTCGCCGCCGCTGGGAACCGTGAGAGACCAACCTGCGGCGTTACCAGTACCGGACAGAGTGCCGTTAACCAGGCGCGTTACATCGGTAGGCGTTACTGGCGCTGTGTCACTGCTGGATCGCAGATAAAGAGACACGTCGTAGATGCCCTGATCACCTTGGCTGCCCATAGAACCGGTAAGGCCTGTAGGGCCTCTTCCGCCGACCGGGCCTTGGTTACCGGCTCGGAACGCGGGACTCCAGGTAGAGATGTCGGTAGCACCGCTGGCCGGGTTGAACCGGGCGTTCACCTCCCACAGGTTGTCCGTGCCGTTCGGTACAGTCGTGGACCAGTTATCTGTGTTGTTACCGCTTAACGTCCCCGCAGGCACCCAGGTAACGTCCGTGGGCGTATCAGGCGCGGTGTTCCCAGCTAATCGCCTGAACAGAGTTACTATGTAGGCGCCCTGCACGCCGGGAGCACCGTCTGCACCTGCAGGACCCTGGGGGCCGCCGCTCTGGTAGGTTACGGAGAAAGGCTCCGGATCGGCTATGGTAACATCGAAATCAGTAGGCATAATGGCTCTCTATCCTGTTCTAATGGTGAAACTGCTGGGTATTCTTCCTAAAATCTCGATCGCCGAATTATGACCATGAACCTGTTTACGCGGCTGCTCGTATTGGCTGCCCCCGGAGTCCCATCCGAGTAGCGCACGTATATAACGGCAATCGGGAGGGGGCCGTCGATATCGGCCGGAATGTCAAGCTCATATAGGTTTTCCGGAATAGTGAGCTGGAACACGCCATTGGGGCCGTCCGTAATAGCGACCGTAGCCTCTCCTAAGGAATTAGCGTCGTAGTTCGGGTCGGTGCTCTCGAACAGGTCCAGGGACGAGACCGCCGAACTACGGGCGCCGGTACTTACTGTTCCGTGGTAGAACTCGGTCGCGACCTCCAGGGTGTAGCCGGAGATATCAAGGGCGTTATTCGCTGTGTTCCTAAGAACACCGGTTAAGCGATGCTGTTCGCCCTGCAGGACCTCTATTTGGAGGACGTTATCCGCTCCTCCTAAAAACTCTTTGATATTACTTAACCGTGGCATTCTACGACACCGCCTCTGTTAATGGGTGTACGGACGGAGTGGTCTTCGGGATGACTGTGCCGCCGCTCAAAAGGAACCCGACCGCAGCCATAACCACCGCTCCGAGCACAATGCGGGTCAACCAGCGTTGGCTCTCGAGTTGGTGCTTCTGCGTATCAACTATCATGCTCAAACGAGTGCACACCTCGGCGATGGCTATCTCCAGGGCGCGTATTCGGTCCTCGTGATATTGGTAGGCTTGTGCCATGTCCATTATCAATACTCCAGGGTAACTAAACCGTCCGAACCGGCTTCTCGCGAACTGCCCCCGTTACCGCCTACCCCTCTGGCAAGCGTGTATAACGGGGCCGTGGAACGGGTGCCTAAACTCGCTGTACTGGTACCCGAACCCCCGCCACCTGCGACGGTCACGGTACCCAGGGTCGCGTGCGCGATACTGCTGTTACCGCCGGCTACTCCTGTGGTTACGCCACCCGTAATAAGGGCACCGCCGCCACCTACGGTGATGCCTATGCGCGCCCCAGGGGTTACGTCGTAGGAGCCGGTGACGAAGGCACCGTTCGCTCCGTTCGTGCTACCCCCGCCTTGACCGCCGCCGACAAGCGTAGCCCGCACCATATACACATCGTTCGGTACGGTCCAGGTGCCGTTACTGGTGAAGGACGCGATACGTAATCCATTCTGGTTCGCGTGCGTGATGTTATTCTTTAACGCAGTAAGCAACTCCGCCGTCAGCGGGGAACCGGCGTCCGTTATCAAGGTGGTTGGGTCTATCCAAGGCATATATCAGGTCTCCTAAAAGAGTAGGTACGCGGGCTGGCCGTCGGCAAATGCGCTGCCGGTGCCTATTAACCACGTTCCGTGCGCCTTCTGCACATCCGTTGCGTTGTCATAATCGTCCGGGTAGTTATTCGGTGCTATCCGACCAAAACGCCCCGCAGCGATAGCGAACTCCTGGGCCTTTATGGATATCCGTGAGCGCGCGGTGTCTTGGTCCACGGAGCGCACCTGGGCTGTAACCACGGCCGCAGCCCCGGTAGCGTCCTGAGACACCCCACTACGTATGGATAATATATCGCCTGGGTTTATAGGCCCCCTGGATGCATCCACGGCGAACGATAGGTCAGCCGGGGTGTCCTTATACCTCGACAACAACCGGTTCGCCGACACAGGCACATACACATCGTTGCCTGCGGTGCCCAGCCAGGGCTGGAATATCTCCAGGATACGAGACTGGTCGTAGGCGTTCGCCCCCTCAGAATCAAGGTCTGCCGACACATATAGTTTGGCGTAGTTATCAGGGTCTTCCACATCCCCCGTGTAACTAACCACTCCGTGGTAGACCCACACCTGCGACGCCCTATCCCCCTCATTATCTGCCCGACTCACACTCCCTTCCAGGATGTCGCTCTCGTCCGAATAGACCGCGGCACTCTCACCAAACAAGGGGCGGCTAACGCGCACCTTAACCGTCTGCGATGTATGATCCCACCAGATAATGAGGCCCAGGGCGGCAATCTCGCTTATCAGGTCTCGTACCGACGTCGGCTTTGCTACTGTGCGCGTTAGCCGTACGGTCTGCAGATAGTCCCGCAACTCCTGGCGCCACTCGGCAACAGGCAGTTGCGACTGTGGTATCCCTGCCCCATCCCTAAGCAACTCTCGCAGTACGTCAGCAGCTAACTCATCCACAACCCGGTAGCACTCCTGCACCGTGTCACCCTGGGAGTGGGCCGTAGCTTCGGTACCATCCGCCCCTCGCTCGGTCAACGTGAACGTCCGGCCTACACGCTGAAAGCGCATTATTTCACCGCCTATGGCGAGCGCTCCCGAAATCCCATACGTAGCTACTAAGGGGATATCGTTGATGAAAAACGTCGTATCCGTGGGGGATAGGTCCACTGGGAGCGCGCCCAGTGACGGCTTGGGCCACCGGGATAGCTCCGCGTCCGCCAGCACGAGCGGATCCTGTGCGGTGATCATCACGTTCCCGTCGGAATCAGGACCGTTCCACTCCGTCATGATGTAGTGCCGGATCACCATGTCCGACCGTGCGTCCCCGACGAACCCCGTCAAGACCCGCAGCGCCCGCCCGTAATAATGCGGGTTGCGAGCGCGAAGCTTACCGAAGAAGGTGCCCTGGTTGGGATCGTGGACCCGACTGTCCAGGTAGGGGTCGATACCCGCGTTGTCCCCGAACGTGAAGTCCTGCAGACGGACCCTGGTGCGGTCGCGCTTACCGAAACTACCTAACGTCGGGCCACCCGAACCAGAGGTGCGGCGAGACAAGGCGACCTCTGTGGGGTTGCTGGTGACACTTTGTAGGGCCGGGAACACGACGCGATCCGTGATACCTGTATCGACGCTGCTCGAGAACGTAAGGGTGGTATCGCCTCTGTTGTAGTCCTGCGGCACGACACACGTGCCGAACGTGTTGTAGCACTGGCTTCCTAAAGGGGCGGCGGTACCGTTAGCCGCCGGCGCGCCGCACGCACCGGTAGCGTAGGACAGCGTGCACCGATCCAGTTCTATCTCTACCAGCTCCAGGGGCTGGCGCGCGACCGTGGTCATCTGTAATACACCCGGCCGCTAAAGGATAGGTCCATAAGGTCGTTAACGCCACTGTAGGCGGGCGTTACGACACTGTCCTGGGCGCCGCGCCAGATGTAATACGAGTCCTCCGAGTTGCTCATGGGCCTCCAGGCGAAGAACAGGGGGTTACCCGTGTTCCAGGTCTCTAATACAGGCAGCATGGTCTCCCGTGCGAATAGGGGGGATAAGTTGGACGCCGTGAATTCTATCGTAGCACCGGCTGAGGAGTAGGATGACCCGATAAGATTGCCACCTACGGATACGTTGGTGTGCAGGTCTATCTGGGTCGGCGTTATGATAGGCGCGAAGCCGGAGAAGAACGGCCTCTCCATTACGGTGTAGTTGCCGAATACCAGGTGAGACAGGAGGACCGGTCCTTGTGTGCTGGGCGTCAAGCGGACACGCCAGTAGCGAGCGCTGAACGCTGGAAACCTCACGATGCATGCATCCTTCCCAACCCGGGTGGTATTACTCCCAAAACGCGTAGCCCAGCTGGTGCGGTCCGCAGAGGACTGCACTTCTATCGAGACATTTGGGTCTATCGGGCCTACAAGGGCGGCGCAAGATACCGATCGCGAAGATCCCAAGTCGGCTCCTGCCAGCATCTCAGCCGATGGCGTGGAGATACCGGGGACTGTGACCGGGTCGAAAGTAGACGGGGTTGCTATGGGATTACCCGACGCCTGCGCCACAATCTGCGTCACTGTCGTGGCCCGTTGAATGCGTAACGTGTCCCCCACCTCGAGGTCGTAAGTCCCATTCATTCGATAGTACAGCTGACTGGTGTCGGTAGCAGGTATTAACGCGGTCGAGTTACCCTGGACAGGTATCCTGATTTTCAGCTCGCCTGCGGCGTTGAAATGGGCTAACAAGGCCTCGGACAACTGGGCACCTGGAAGCAAGTTCACCCATATGGTCGTGGTAAATTCGGATGTTATACCGGATATTATCGGGTTAAACCCACCAATAAAGGACGGATTGCCCCCGGAGAGCTGCGACGCTGTAACGTTCTCGAAACCCGGAACCTGCTGAGCGACCAGATAGGCCCGGGCGGTATAGGCCTCGACAAAGAACGGGTAATCCGCTCGATCTCCGAGGGTGGCTACCGTACTGGCGTGCGTGTGTACGCTCATCGGTAGTACACCCTTCCGCTGAAGCTTAGGTTCATCAGGTCATTCACCCCAGAGTAGCTTGGCGTCACAAGGTTACCCCCCGAATCGCGCCAGATGTAGTAAGAATCGTTAGGGTTACTCTGTGGTCTCCAGGCGAAGAACTGGGGGTGACCCGTGTTCCAGGCCTGTAATATGGGCAGCATGGTCGTGCGGGCAAATGCCGGTGTCAGATTGTCCAGGGCGAACTCTATGGTGGCCCCAGCCGTGGTATGCGGAGAGCCTGCGAAGTGCAGGCCCACGGACACGTTGGTATGCAGGTCTATCTGGGTAGGCGTTATGATAGGCGCGAAGCCGGAGAAGAACGGCCGCTCCAGGGTGACCGGGTTACTCACAGCCATGTAGGCAACCGTATCGGTACCGGCGGATGTGCTGGTCAGGACGGCGCGCCAATACCGCGCGGTGACGGCCGGGAACCGGGCGATGCATGCGTCTTTCCCGAGGCGCGTGCTACTGCCCCCCAGGCGGGTTGTCCACGTCGTGCCGTCAGTAGAGGACTGTACCTGCAGCGCACTGTCCGGATCAACCTGGCCCACCAAGGATAGACACGACACCGACGGTGCTCCCGAACCCAGGTCTATCCGTATAGCGCTCTGGTATATCGCACCCGCTCGCACACGTGTAAGCTGCGCGACATCGAAGGTGGACATATTACCCGCGTTTGTTACGGGGAACGCAGGAACGGCGGTTCCCATGCTTAGCGAGTATGTCCCAGGGTGGCCCTGGCCGCAGAAGAAGGGGTTGTCCGCGCGGTCCCCCAACGAGGCTACCGTATCACTATGCGTATAAACGCTCATTAGCTTTGCACCGTGAGGGTTAGTCCGCGATCTCCGGCTTCTTCTGTTAGGCGTTCCAGGAGGGCGCCTACGTCGGCCCCGTCCAGTAGTTGGCCACCGGATAGACCAGAAAGATTAACCTGAAGCGGAGCCTGCCGCACCGGGGTGATAGCACTGGGGGCTGATCCAGCTCCTGTACCGCCCGCGCCGCCTGCACCGCCGCCGCTGGGACCGGTAGCGCGGATCTGGCTGATAAGTGCGCCTGTGCGGGACAGCGACAGGGCTGCTAATGCAGCTCCAGTAAAGGGATTGGGTGCGGAGGCGTATGCGGTAACAGCCGCTTTAAGGCCGTCCACGGTGGCCTCGGATATGGCCAGCTTCTTCTGGATACCGAAGTTACGAACGCCGAACGCCTGGGTGAGGTTGAGTGCTGTCTCCAGTCCATTACGCAAGCCCACTGTCTTAGCAGCGAAGGCTGCGGCGTCCAGCTGCCGTTCCTGCTGGCGAAACCGATCCAGCACCTGAGCACGGCGATTGGCGAACTGCTCCTCGGTCAGAAGCTCGTTCTCAAGACCCTCGCGGAGCAGCCGTAGGTCCGTGTCGCGCTCCTCTTGGGCTATCTCACGAGCTGTGCGGAATCCTTGCCTGAGCCGCTCCAGGGCCTCGGCCAGTTCTGACCGGGTCTGTCCACCAGCAACTCCAGGGCTGAATCCTGTGCCAGTGGGTGTTGCATCCGGAGCACTTGGCACGGTGACTGCATCGGGCAGGTTGTCCGAGATGGTCTGGAACCTGCCGGTGATACCCGCAGCTTGAAGCTGAGCGTCCCGGGCATCCCGGGCCGACTGGGCCACCTCGTCCCACGACGCAGCGTAGTCACGCACGGCGGCAGCCGCACCGCTCCCGGCGTCGGCGCTAAGGAGGTCGAACCCATCCGCACCGAACAACTGCGGCACCATGTTGATGGCTGTTATGATCGCGTTGAGAGCGTTGATCGCGTGGGTACGCAGACCGTCAAACGCCTCTGCTACATACGCAACGACCCGCAACATGGTGGCAGCGGTCTGGGTCGCGAATATCTGCATATTGCGACCTATCACCCGGATGACCAATCCAGGGCGTTCCAGTAGGTTGCTTACGATCTCGATAGATACTGCAACGTTGTTACGTAGGGTGCTCAGGGCCGCCGAGGCGTATCGTGTAGCCTCAGCTATGAAGGCGGCGTTGTCCGCCACTATGCCGTTGAACACCCCAGAGCTTGTTTCACCAAAGCGACGCCATTCGGCTGACACCGACGCTAAAGCGGCGATCTGACTCTCAGAGAGTATCGCACCGCTGCGCTGGGCATCATCCGCCAGGGCGTTGAGTGCGGCTCCGTTGTCCCGGAACAGGGGTATGAGGGCCGTAGCGTCGCTGGCTATGGCCTCCATGTAGAACGTCATGTCTTGCTGAGATATGTTGGCCCGCTCCAGGGAGGTCGTTAGCAACTGCAACGCCTGGGGGCCAGACAAGGTGCGGAACTGATCTATTGTGACCCCAACGCGGGGTCCTATGTTCTCGAAGAAGTCGGCTAAGGGTCCGCCACCGGTCTGCAGGAAGTCCCCGACACGGTCGTTTACATCTTTAAGTATGTCACCGACCTTCTCGGTGGAAATCCCGACGGAACCAGCAGCAATAGCCATCCGCTGAAACTCGGTGGTGTTGGCGTTCGCCAACAGGCTCATCCGACGTATTTCCTCGCCGGTTGCTACGGCCCTTACGGCCAAGGCACTGATGGCCGCCGCCGCGGTAGCAGCCACAGCAGCAACAGCGCGCAGGGACACCGCCAGGTCTCCCGAACTGCGAGACACGCGTCGAGTAGAGTCGCTCGCCGACTGCATGCCTTGACGGAACTGCTCCGTCTGCGCCCTGAGTGTTACTACTGGTGTAGCGACTGTGGTCATTAATCGTCCTCTGCTTTAGCCGCAGACAAGGCGCTCTTCCAATCAGCGACCTTATCCGTTTGTTCTGAAGTGCCGTTGCGCTGCATGTGGCTTTTCAGCATCCAAACTATCTCGCCTGGCTTGAGGTGCCAGAACTCGGTGGGACGGCAAGACTCAGCACCCACCAAGATACCATACAGACTGGCTACGAGGCCCTCCTCCGGGGCCGTGGTTTTTTTGCCGCTTGGCCCTCCTTGGCCTCCGGAAGTTCATCTTCCAGGGATCCCAGGTCGATAAGGCCTAAGATGAGCATAAAACGAGTTTGGATGTACGTAATCAACGAGCCGTCACCCTTGCGTAGATCGTCGTGCACCGCGTGAAATACATCTAAATCCGACGCCTGGGATCCTGCGTAACGGAGCACATCTGCGAACACCTGGCAGCAGAGGGCTATCGGGGGTCCTTCTATGTGGCTGAGCACCAAAGAAGCTTGGCCGCCTTTGCCGCGGGTCAGACCGTCCTCCACGCGGAGGATAAGCTCCATCTGTTTCTCGGCCGGGACGGTGTATACGTCCTCGTCCCACTTCAACTCTATATCATCAAAACCCTTCATGGACTGGCTCCTTATTCCTCGGGGTATGAGTGTTATTTACCTACCGTTAGCGTTATATCCCCAATCGCCTGGGTTCTCAAACGTAGCAGTGAAGGTGACGCCACCATCGGGCGCGCCGCCGGTCTCTTCATACGCGGTCATGACCCACGTACCGAACAGGTATCTGGTAGCAGAACCTTCCTGTGCTCGGAAGCGCATACCCAGTCTATGGGTCGCGGTTTGGATGGGTTGTGTGCCGCTTACATAGCCAGCGCTGGGATTCGCATATCTGATAACTACGGCGTCTTCGCCTTTGCTCAGCGCCAGGCTACGGAACGCGTAACTCTCACTGAAACCCTCCACCGACACGGAGATTGCTTTGCCCGTGCCGTGCTCCAGCAACTGGCGGAATCCGTCATCATCATCCGCCGTGACATCGATGCTACCTCCGGCCATACTGAAGCCTTTAGAGGTGACCGCCGCAACCGCTACGAAGGCGTTCTTCCGGAGATCCACGGGGGTGCTCGCGGCACCGTCCGGTGCGAAGGCGTTGTTCTCCAGTTCGACGATTAGGTCCCTCGACGCGTGTGCCATTAGCTATATCTCCAGTCACCGGCAGCTTCGAAAGTCGCGGTAAAGGTGACAGCACCATCGGGCGCGCCGCCAGTCTCCTCATACGCGGTCATGATGAAAGTACCCGACAAGTCCTTAATGGGTGGAGTACCGGACCCGGTGGTATCAGGGATACGGAACCGAATAGCGTCCTGCTGGCTACCCGACGGGTAGAACACCACGTCGTCCTCTGTCTTGTTCAGGGCTGCGTTACGCAATTGGTAACTCTCAGCATACCCCTCCACGGACAGGCTCAGTGCCTTGCCGGTGCCATGGGGTAGCAGCTGCCGGAAACCGTTATCATCATCCGCCGTGACGTCGATGGTACCGCCGCTAACGCTAAACCCTTTAGACGTAACAGCCGCGATAGTGGTCCAGGTTCTATTGGCTGGGACAGAGACGCCGGGGCTGTGTTGTACAATCCAGGTCCTGGATGCGTGTGCCATGTTAGTATCCTATGGTAGTTGTATCAAGGCCCGGTAAGTACACGCGCCTCTCAGGGTTCCGTCTTCGGTAGGGAAGACTTGGGAATTCTCCCGAAAGAGAAGAAAGTTATCAAACGATACGGTTGGTGTGTCATTGCCGTACTCGTTGACGGTTAGTAGTCGGTTATGCAGAGCCTGGTAAGCGGCCCCTTGTAACTGGTATATCTCTCTAACGCCCTGGCGGGTGCTCCAGGATTGGACTATTATCGCAGCCGAATGCTTGTCCAGCTCATCGGTCAGAAGCGGCGTGAACGTAGTGCTACTAACCGTGAACAGCGGGTAGCTCGCACCATACTCGTCGACCGCTACCTGCGGGACGGTATCGTAAGCCTGGTAAGCGGTCTCGGTGGTTATGCGACTTACGACGGCGGCCTGTAGGTCCAGTTCTATAGTCACCTATTGATACCTTCCCTGCGTGCCCGACGCGCCAAATACGCCTCCAGCTTATTACCGAAGTTAGTACGTAAACTGGTAGCTGCGGTAGGTATCCACTTATCCACCGCACGGCGTATGAATGTGTTGGCTTCGAGGACGTCTGTGCCGAACTCGATAAACTGCCAATAGAACGCACGACGATCGATGGTGACGTCGCTACCGAACTCGCCAGTCCCAAAATCAGTCCGGACACGACGCCACCGTATGCTCTTGCGCAACACACGTTCATTTACGGGGGCTTCTACGCGAGCGCCCCGGCCTATCTCCGCAGCCATCGCGTGGACCGTGCTCCGCATAACGTTTGCGGTAGCCCGGGCCGTGTTTCTGTCGGACAGTAGCTCCGCCACGCCGTCTAACTGCGAGAAATCAATGGTCACGCTATCGGCCATCAGGAACTCCCTGCTCTACTATAATGTTCAAGTAGAGATCGCGGGGGCCAGGCCATTCTATCCTTCGTATGTTCATGGTTCGTCCGCGCCACTGCACCCGCATGCTCTCGTCCACATCTGAGCGGTTACGGACGGTAACGCGATAGGTCTGCGTGGCCACTACACCACCCCGGGCTTCTGATTCTCTGCCTTGTAGGGGTGTGACCTGCGCCCAGGCACTGCCCAGTGCGGTCCACGCTACGGTGCGACCGCCCAATCCATCGTCTGTGTGTCCCTGCTGTTCTATACTAATCCGCTCATCCAAGCGACCAGGGGTGGGCACTATAGATGCCTCCGGTAGCGGCCGATGAGATAGTCAACGCCGAATAAGGCTTTCGTGAGTCTGCTCTCCATGGTTCCCATGCGGTTCTCGTATAGCTCAGCTACCACAAGTAACACCGCCTGGATCAGGGGGAAAGGGACTCCGGTTGTGTCTGCGCTGTATCCGCAAACGTAAGAGAACCGAACTCGGTCGGAGGGCCAGCTCGTGCCTGTTCTGGGGCACAACCGGTTATTTTCTAAGTAGAAGTTGGCTGCGTCAAGCGCGGTCCACTCGTATGTGGTTGCGTTCCATCGCTCTATGCTGGACAGCGTGCTCGCGTCATACCGGGCTAACTCAATAGTGCCGGTGGGGTTGTCGTGTGTCTCCTGCCAAGTGCTGAAGGTCAAGCAACGTCCGACCTGGTCCTCCACCGCCTCGGCGGCGACTTCCGCGATACGCTCTATTAGCATATCCTCATCGTCATGGTCCACGCGCAAATGATCCTTAGCCATAGCCAACGTTATTGCTGGGGTTATGTCTGCAAGGGCCGTTGTGCGTTCGACGAAGACGTTCATCCTATCGGGTCTCCACTGGGCTGCTTGTGTTGATTACCTTGACTATGCCTGCGCGACGATATAACTCGGCAAGGGTCCGGGGGAGCATCATTCTTGTGCCCACCCGGACCCTACCGATCGGTCTCAATATGATAACCGAGACCATTTACTGATTACGAGTACGTGAACGGCAAGTGCAGGATACCACGGGCGTCTGCGACGATACCGTCCAGGCGCAGGTAACCGGCGACCGAAACGTTGGGCCAGTTGGTGGTGTCCTGCTGGGCACCCAGGGTGATGTCCCGCACCTTGCGGACGTAATACTTCGATAAATCACCGAACAAAATGGCTCGCTGACCCGTTGCCTGCGTGGCGGAAGGCATGCTCACCATGGCCTGGTTGATCATGACCGGGACACCGAATATGGTACCCGCCATGTCCGGAGCCAGCTGACCACCGGGGCCGCCAACGCTGGGCGTAAACACGTAGTCCCCGTTCGAAGTCTTCAGCTTGCGAACCGCGGCCAAGGTGGCGTTGTTCATCATGAAGGCCTGACTGGGGCTGCCTACATATGCCGGATCCAGCTCGTGGTAGAAGTCGATCAGGTGATCCGCAGTGAAGGCAGCGCTACTCGACAGCGCGACGGTGGTGGCTGCGGTGGAACCGGTAACAATACCCTGGGGATCCCCGGTGCCGTCACCAACGGTGAGCTGGAAATTGGCCTCACGACCAAGACGCTCACCGAGCAGTTCGCCGACGAGAGTCTCCATCGCGAACGCGCTGTCCTGCATCAACTCCTGGCTGATCTGCACCCAGTCCGTAGAGTAGAGGTACGCGTTCAGGGTTTTCTCGCCGAACCTTGGGGAGTGGGCAACGCTGTCGGCACCAACAGCAGTGTTCTCGGCCTTTTTCTCCGGCTGCTTGTCAACAGCAGTGGCCGCTGGGGTGAAGGTATCATCAATGGTCGGGAAGGGCATCGGGTTGCCACCTTCGGTGTTCAAACTGGTGACCCGGTCGGTACTGTACATCGGACCCCATGCGCGCATGGACTTAACCAGAATCTCACGCATCTCCTCGGGAATGGTGAAACCACCGCCGTTGGCGTTGGCGCTGCCGGTACCAGTGATAGTCGCCGCCGAACCCAGAGCACGCGCTTCCAGGATACCGCGGGCCTCAGAACCCAGCTCGCTCATCTTGCCGCCAGCCTGTACGTAGGCATGGAACGCGTCGCGGTAACTGAGTTCGCCACCCTCGGCTGTGTCAGACACGCCAGGTGGGATCTCTGGTCGCCGGGCTTCGATAGCCTTGCGCTCAGCCAAGTCCTTAGCGGCGGCGGCGGCCTCTTCGATTTCGGCTAATTTCGTTTCGCGATCAATGCGGCTACGTAACTCATCATACTGAGCCATAGCTCTATCGTGCAATTCGTTCAACTCGGCTTTGCGAGCCTCGTCCGTAGCCTTATCGGCTTCGTCTAAGTAGGCGCGGGCTTCGGAAGACAGCTGCCCGAGCTTATCATGTAGTTCTTTCAAATCTGCCATGTATAAGTCCTTATAAGGGGTGTGTAGCTGCTCGGGCGGTAAACGCGCCAATCCCTGGCAGCTCGATATTAGTGGACGGCGCGTTTATTCAGTTGCGATCTTCATATTAAAACGACGTCTGCGATCGACGGTGGGGACCTTTGTAGCGCGATGGGCCTCGATCGATCGCAAACCAACTTCAGTAGTGTCATAGGCCGGTGTCGTAACGATGCTTACATCGTACAGAGTCGCCCGGTCTATTGTGCGCAAGGGGACTTCACCCTCACGCTCTTCTATGGTCTGGTCGTCGATCGTAAAAGCGAACGACATCTTGGATAGGTCACCGCGTTGCATCTTGGGGACTATGCGCTGTACGTCCGGGTCCGAAGCCTCCAGGTTAGTGGCGATCTTCAAACCGCGCTTATCCTCGCTCAGCGTCAACGTGCCAGACGATGTACGCGCCAGGGGTAACCCTTGGTGATCTACGTTGAGAACCACGTCGTCACGTCCTAACGAATCGGCGAAGGCTCCAGGGGTGATGCGCTCATCAAACATGCCACCGATGTCGGTGGTATCGTTAAACGTAGCAGCATAACCTTCAATGGCGATGCCGTCGTCCTCTTGGCGAAGCTCTACGGGAGCTTGTCGAAGTTCTCTCTTACTCGTCATTAGGGATGTCCTCTACTGGGGCAGGGGCAGGGTCGGGCGGGTTAATAGCGTTGTCTAAGCTGGTCATAGCACCCTGCACAAGCGGTGTATCGCCGCCAGGTACGGGGGCAAGAGAGTCCTTCTCTCTGATCTCGTTGACCGTCTGCTGCCCGGTATTAATGGCTTGGGCGTTGGCGGCTACACGGCTCATCATGTCACCCCGGGCTATCTTATCCAGGTCGAATTCAGCAAACCGAGCAGAACCACGCGGGAACAGCTTCAGTCGAAGCTCTGCCTCGATCATCTCGGTCCAACGCCTAAGCGTGTAGCGGACGAGGTTCAGGCTTGTTTCTTCGACGTTACTGTACGTTGCTCGAGAAAGGTCGTGTAGGAAATTGGGGGGTATGCCGAATATGCGAGCTATTTCTTGTACCGCAAACTCTTGCGCGTCTAACAGCTGCATCTTGGACGGGTCGTGGCCCACCGGCTCCAGTTTATGCCCATCGGGCATCGCCAGGATAGACTTGCGTTCGTTAGCCAGCTGCTGCGTGGCTTTAGCCACGTCCGCAGACGCCCGCTTAGCCGCGTCTCCGCTGACAATAGGCCCTGACAAAACCATGGGCGGTATGCCGCCGCTCGCGAAGGTCTTGGCGCCGTACGCGTTAGCATGGTAGGCTTTGGACAGCGCGATAGCACACTGCGTCAGGGGCGAGCGAGCACTGATGCGGTCGTCCTTGCGCAAGAACGTGAGGTCAATAACGTCACTGGCTGGATAGACATTCGTGCCCTTAGACCCTTGACGATACCAGCGCGAGCCGTCTGGGCGCCGCTCAACGGACGGTTCCTCCAGTGGGAACAGGTTCGTGACACGGCCCAGACGGTCACGCTCGATATACGTAGTAGAGCGTCCGTCGGTGAGGATGTCGACCATGGCATCAAAGAGCCACTGAAACGTCGTATCCTCTTGGTTGATCTGGTTTTGGAGAATATCTACTATAGGATTGGCCGCGGTGCGCCTAACAGGCGTTCTGCGGCCATTGGCGTCCTCCTCGTACACACGAAGAGGCAGCCCAGCCACAGTACCAGCCAAGAAGTTGATGGCGCACCAGACAGCGGGTACGCCCAAGGCTTGCTCGTGGCTAATGCTGGGTGTGTCAGCGTTTCCGTAGCCCAGGATCTCCAGGAAGGAGGAATTTCGGGCAGGCGTAAACGTCACGTCCGGGCGCTGGCGCACCTCCGGCTTAAACCATGATAGTATACCCATATCACTAAATATACTAAACTAACAGGTGTTTGTCAAGAGCAAAATTCGTTCCAAGGGCGTATTTATTATTATACAAGGCTGAAACCCTCTGATTCCCAAGGACTTATGGGTTTTGGATCACCAAAGCGTGCTAACGCCGCACCGACCGCCATAGTCGTGGCAACCAAGGCATCTATCCGCACTGTGGCCTTGGACTTGCTGAAGTATCGCAGGTCTCCAGAGGGGCTGAGCGCGAACGCAGCACCCATGACCGCGGTAGTAAGTACGGGGTTGGCGTGGAAGCGGACACGACCCTCGAACAGCACCTGCTCCAGTAATTCAATGGAGTTAAACATGCTGAGCGTCATCTCAGACCCGTCCGGCGCCTCCTCCTTGTACTGCTTGAACCCCTGGGGGTGCCGTATCATCGGGAGCACGCTACCCTCCTCTTCTACCACGTGCTTAAAGTCGTGTATCAGATACTCGTCATAGGCTATGAGGTCTATATCGAACTCACCTGCATCTTTTATTATATGGGCTGCAATGTCCTCCAGGCGGGTCTTACGGCCGGGCATGGCGTGGAGAAACCCCTTATCACGCCACTGGATGTATGGCATGCCGTCCCTGTCAGCCCTGTCCTGCAACGTGTCGCCTGGGGTGAAACAGTCCACAAATACGGCTAATTTGGGTTTTCCGTCCTCCGTGAAGCCATCATCGAACACTTTTGCCACTGCGGACATGTCGTTAGAAGCCGCCAAATCAAGCCCAAACCATGCTCTTTTACCCGAAAACGCCTCTAAACGCAGCGAATCGTCCACGTTTTTCTCCCAAACGTCCCGAGTTATCCAGATCTCCTCGGCATCAGTCCAGCGGCAGCCGTATAGGCGCTCGATGTTGTTCGCTTTGCCCGGGATAGCCTTGGCCTGCTTGAACTGATTGGCCAAATACTCCTCGGTAAGCGTCACGCCGACAAGCGGATTGGCTTTGACCCAGCAGGACGGATCTTCGTAGAGGTCGTCTCCTTCATCCAGGGCGCAAATATAGGCAAACGCTTGGTCCGCCTCGAGGTCCCGCTCCACCACCTTGATACCGTACGTACGTTCCTGCCAGCACAAGCTGTGCCGGTCGTGCCCACTGTTGGTAGCCATGACCAGGAGCGGCTGGGTGCGCGCCTTAAAGCCCGCCTCCAGGATCTCCAGGATGGCCGGGTCCGCGACCTCATGCACCTCGTCAAGGATCACCATGGAAGGACGTAACCCGGAGCCGGTACGACCGCTCTCACGGCTTAGGGGGCGGCAGAAGGACAGACTGCCTATATGGGCTGCGTTAAACTCCCGCCCAACACCACCGGACAGCTTCACCGCTCGTGATAGGACGTCTGACGCCCGTATATAGCTCACCAGGTCCCTGAATGCGATCTGCGCCTGGTCGCGCGTAGCGGCAGCGAGATAGACCTCTGCCTTGGCCTCCCCGTCTGCTACCAGGCCATACAGCGCCAGGGCAGCGAGGTGGGGCGTCTTCGCGCAGCCTTTCCCGGCCTCTATGTACGCCCTGCGGAAACGACGGCAGTTGTCGCTATCCCGCTTCCAGCCGATAAGGCTACCCAGTATGAACTGCCACATGGGTTGTAAAGTGAAAGGTTGGCCATCCATTTTACCGCCCGGGATGACCAACACATTGTTACAGAACCGCTCAAAGCGCTGTACCGCCTCGGGGTCCCAGTACAATCCGCGTGCCTTGCACGTCTCCAGGTCGTCCAGGTGTCGCTGGCACGCGGCTCGTACGTAGGGTCCTGCTATTGTGGTTCCATCTACTACGGACTTGGCGTAGGCAGTAGTGGTATCCGTCATTCCTTACTGCAGTCGTCCGGTCAGCACGAACCGCGCATACCGCCGCCCGAACCACCGCAGCAACGTATGCTCGGTCGACTGGGGCATGCGAGGGAAGTCCCATTCGTACTGTTCGTCGAGGTCAATCAAGGCCTCGGCCACGACATCGCCGACCATAGCCACATACTCGGTCTGGTCGTCCCCGGACAACGGCACATAGCCCGCCTTGAAGGGCTGGATGATCTGTTGGGCGATGGCTTGGATGTTATGGCGGTCGCTCCACCAGGACGCACCGTCCTGGCTTACCTGGACGGCCAGCTGGTCAATCGTCTGCATCTTGTTCTCCTCGTCGTTGCCCGCCTCGGCGGGCTGTGGTGTGGTGGGATATGTCACGATAAAAATAGCGCCCTTTCTGCTGCGCGTCTACGTACCAGGCCTTGCAAGATGCGACCCCCGGCCTTACGCCATTTAGGGAACTCATCTGCTGCGTCCTTGTAATCTTTACGGTTGAGTAACATGCGGAGGGTGCTGGACTGCAGGTTACCGGAGCCTACGTTGTAGGTGAAGCTCACCAGGGCGCTGAACTGGTTCTCCGTGAGCGGCACATTGATCAGCCGCGTCACGGCCCGCTCTGCGGTCCCTACGCCCGCCTGCAGGAGCTTGGTGGCGTAATCCATGCCGACAGGAACGGAATGCTCAGTAACCCGCTCTCCGGACAGCTCGTACGTGGATCCGTATCCTATGGTCCACTCACCTGCCGCACATTGATAGGGGTGTGACTCAAAGCCCTCGAACGACTTTATGAGATCCAGTCCACGGTCGTTTATTCGCATGTGGATTAGGAGCGCCGCGAGAAGGTGCGTTGGCCAAAGTGGAAGGACACGACAGCAGCCCAGATCGCCTGGAACTCACGGCTCCACACAAGGTCAAACTGCGATTCAGTCATGATGTCGAAGGCCAGCAGGACGGTTAGGGCGGCGACCTCCAGGAACAGGCAGTATGTAATCACCGGACGCACCGTGGCGTTCAGGTTGATGACCCACTGCGAGGAAGCGACGGTCACGGTCGTCTGCTCTTCGTGCAGCGTCTTGATCTCCTGGATGTCCGCATGCGACTGCACTTCCTGCAGCTTCAACGCACCCAGGCGCTCTTGAATCTCCAGCTGTTTGGTCATCAACTGCAACTCGTGCTTCTGATCGCGCTTCTGCTCCATGAACTTCAATATCTTGGGTAGGAAGCTGCTGCCGAACCCAAGGATGCTACCGATTACACCGAACATACTGTGCCTCCTATTTAATTAAGGAACTCGCTAAGGGGGTCCTTGTCCCGCTCCGCGGCGTCGGTTGCTATCTTATGACGATCCACGGGGGTAGCCCCCATTCGCCCCAGGAGCTTGGTAGCCTCGGCGTAAGCAGCGATCGGGCAGTCGGGGTCCCGTTGGATACGCGCCTGCACCCGGCAGTAGTTCTCCAGGATCTGGCGATCGGACCGGACAAGCCAGGGGATCTCGTAGGCGATACGCTCCCAAATATCTTTGTGAAGATCTGTCAGGTATCTCGGGGGTTTGCCGACGGGGTTCGTGTCCATGGGATCCTTGTTCCGGTGTCGCCCTGGATCATGCGCAGCGGCACCTGTTATCTCTGCCAAGGCTTGGGGTAGTTTGTGCCGCGGCATACACCTCCAGGGGTATAGAATGGATGTGTAACAGGTATAGGCGCCACTGGTGTGGTGACGCCTATACTATGTAGTAGATGTTGGAGCCGCCTGCCGGGATCGAACCGGCGACCCCCTGATTACAAGTCAGGCACTCTACCAGCTGAGCTAAAGCGGCTCTTACATTATACAATATACACTATATTGGTGCGCTTGTCAACAGCTCATTTGATCTCCAGGGGATTAACGTGGGCTGCCAGCCCTTGTTAGGCAGGCATTTAGGTAAAGATCTATATTGCGGACGTGAAAAAGAAGGGTTCTCCCTGCTAAACTCCTTGCTGCGAATTATCGTGTTTTGGGTGTTCCGGACAACTACGATTTAATTACTAGC
>WLWI01000420.1_pt1 | contig 41325 bp, 40 predicted proteins | sample 6701501 | NCBI WGS metagenome assembly WLWI01 (sample SAMN12718690, study PRJNA515312) | sponge metagenome | isolation source: marine sponge | host: Mycale hentscheli | place: New Zealand: South Island, Marlborough, Capsize Point | collected 2014-11-01 | reverse complement strand
GAGAACGCCGATGGAAACACTCATCGACGGTAAAGCGATCTGGAAAGAAAAGTTTGTAAACTAAACTCTATCTGACAGACAGCTACTGATAAACGGGTAACTGTCAGCTCAAGTCTGAACTTCTACATATAAAGCGATAACTTTGATGCCATGCTTCGCAGACAGCGATCTTCTATTTGGATTAGATGAAAAATCCGAAACAGTACTTTTTCAACGTACTTTGCACCTGTTACAAGATGACAGCTATTGTGCCCCTCCCCGTATCACCCCATTTTTTGTATGACACCATCTCGTGACGTCCGTTTTTAGCGATAAAAAAAAGCTTCTGCGACACACTTTTATTATTACGCTGAGCTTGCTGCTAATCTATCTGATTATTCGCTACTTTAATCAGAACCCTGAAGCATTACAATCTCTATCAAACCTCACTCGTTCACATGTCGCGCTTATTATCGTTATTGACTTATTAATCGTCGGCTTACTCGCATTTCGCACTTATCTTGTTATACGGTCCTTTGCCAATCATCATTTTTTTTTCAGAAAGTGGTTGCGAATCAACGTAATTGGACAAAGTCTAAACTTTTTTATCTCCCAAGCAGGCGATGTTTATCGTGCACGCTTAGCTAAACAACACTTCGATCTGGCGTACGCAAACTACGGCTCTGTTTTTCTGTTCATTTCGTGGCTAGACATACTCATTACATTTGCAACAGCGGCCTTGCTTGGGTTTCTCCTATTAGAGGAATTTGAAACCTCAATAATCTCCATGGAACTCTTGTTGTCCTTTGCAATGATCGCCTTTCTAATCGCCCCTATTGGTACCCAATTGCTGCGATTCTTCTGCACTACGCGTTTTTGCCCGGGTCGCGTTGGAGAACAAATTGCGAAGTTATTGGATGGATTCTGGGATTGTGCAAAGAATACCAAACAGTCCATAAACCTAATTGGCATCGGATTTCTCATGTTTTGTGGATTAACCACCATCGTTGTCATTATCTTTGATGGCTTGGGGAGCCCTATTGAGTTACACAATGCCGCGTTATTACTTGCCACCTATCGACTTACCCACGCCTTTATCATTACCCCGGGAAATATCGGTGTTCGCGAATGGTCCATTGGTGGCGTCTGCTTAGTCCTTGGCATCGATCCCGGCCTTGGGATAATATTTTCACTCATTATGCGCCTGATACGTTTGTTCGCCTTGGCTATTTTCGTCAGTCTATTTGGTTTAGAAACCATCGGGAAGATAGCTCATAAGACATGGCATCGCTCTAGTGCACCCAGTTGATCCATTATTCCAATACTCGATTCAGAAAAACTCCCTGGCACACTGGCCTTAATTCGCCACACCGAGATAATAGGCAATTATGTGATCAAACTGACTTTCACTGTGATATGGTGCGTTAAGAACTATCAATACTGTTTTATTTGGAGAGCCAAACTTTCATTTCTCTGATTACTTATGCCCGCATAAAAAACCCGAGTCACTATGAGAACTTTACTAATATACCCAGAATTCCCTCCTTCTTACTGGTCCTACGAAGGATTGCTAAAAATGATCGGAAAGAAAGCACTGCTGCCACCACTAAGCCTTATCACCGTCGCGGCATTATTACCTCAGAATTGGGATTTTCGCTTAGTGGACTGCAACGCGAACGATCTCACAGAAGACGATTGGGAATGGGCAGAGATTGTTATGATATCTGGAATGATCGTCCAAAAAGAGTCCATGACTGACCTTATTAAAGCAGGGAAACGCCGTAATAAACTGGTGGCCGTTGGCGGCCCTTACTATACCTCAGTGCCGGATGACGCCTCCAATGCCGGCGCCGACTTTCTCGTACTCGGAGAAGGGGAAATCACGATTCCACCATTTGTTGAAGCAATACGCAGAGGAGAGACCTCAGGTGTTTTTGATGCGAATGACGAAAAAGCGGACATGACACAAAGCCCGGTTCCCCGTTACGATTTACTCAAATTTAGTAACTACAGTGAAATGTCGCTTCAGTTTTCTCGGGGCTGCCCATTTTTGTGTGAGTTCTGTGACATCATTATCCTATATGGGCGTAAACCAAGAACAAAAACACCGGATCAAGTTATCGAGGAACTACAGACTTTACATGATCTTGGATGGAATCGGAGCGTATTTCTCGTTGATGACAATTTCATCGGTAATAAACCCAAAGTAAAGCCTTTGTTAGAAGCGATTGTTAAATGGCAACAAAAATATGATTATCCGTTTCCCTTAACCACAGAAGCTTCTGTCAATCTGGCCGAAGACCCTGAACTTCTTGAGTTAATGCGTCAGTCATATTTCTGCGCGGTCTTTCTAGGCATTGAAACACCCGATGTGGACAGCCTTGTCCTGACAAAGAAAACCCAGAATTTACGCCAGTCCTTGACAGACCAGGTGAAAGCAATTAACCGTGCCGGAATACGGGTTATGGGTGGCTTTATCATCGGATTTGACGGAGAGAAAGCAGGTGCTGGCCAACGTATTGCCGACTTTATCGATGAATCCGGCATTCCCCATGCCATGCTGAATATGCTGCAGGCATTGCCAGAAACCCATTTAATGGACAGGCTTAAGAAGGAAGGGCGGATGATTCCAGAGACCGACCACGCGAGCCTGACTCAAGGGAATTTGATGAACTTTATTCCCACTCGCCCTTTAAGGGAACTGGTAAAGGAACACCTTGAATGCAATCAGGCTTTGTATGAACCTAAAAACTTTCTTGCTCGAACTTATCGTAGCTCCATGATATTGGGACGTCGGCCCAGCCGTGAGAAAACTCATTGGCCTGGACCTAGGGAAGTTTTCGTTTTACTGGTGGTTCTCTGGCGGCAGGGGGTTATCCGGTCAAGTCGACGAGCTTTTTGGCGCTACTTGCTCCAACTATCAAAAAAGAACCCAGCAGGCGCTCACGGATTCATTATTTGCTGTGCACATTTTGAGCACTTTTACGAATATCGCGATCATATACGCGAGGATATCGAGGCACAGGTGTCCCAACTAAGTGACGAGGAGCTGGATCGGTTTATGATTCCACCAAAAGCAGAGAAACCACTGAAAAAGCCTAAAGCTGCTAACTCAACTCAGGTTCACTTCGTGGGAGCCTAGCTCAAGATAGAGCCATTAGAGTCGTCTAAGTTCAGAAAAGCTAGGTTTTTACTTTATTATTGGATGTTTTTTGTAACCGCGTATCTTGTAGCTGTAGATATTGATCATATTTTTTTACCGTCAATAGCTGAGCAGCCGCGATCACGGGGTTTATTTCGACATGTCTTCTGTTGGGATTTCGATGGAAATTGGCTTGCTCGCTCTCCATAACATCAATATCCTGATCAAGAAACGGCTTGATCAGAAACCACCAAAGGATTCTCGATAAGGGCTTACGGACAACGCTCACCAACCACACTGGCAAACGAATTTTCAGGCACAACAACGAGTATGATTGCGTCGACATCGGTCCCTGCGGTTGTCTCATAAAGTAATAATTCGACTTTCCCGGCATATTATTTCGGCAATGCGGATAATAATAGCCAACCCCAATTCGCTTTTTTACTTCTGACTCCTTTGAACGGGTCAAGCCCAGTATTCGAGGTAACCAGCCATTTTTGAAGGTCACTTCGTACTCAGCCTTAACGGTGTCCTCATCGTTTTCCATCGACACTAATACGGGGTTGTACCAGCCTTGGAGATCGCGATGTAGATGGCCGTGAAAAACGTCCAAAGGATTTTCATTTACCATTGAAAAATGAACATTAAAGTGGGCGGGTATTTCCACAATCAACCAGTCCGGGTCGTCGTATTCAGGAACATCCGGCAAGCTCATACTCTCTGATAGCACTGGGTCTCCCGGAAACACCCAAATCAGATTGTAGCGTTCTTTTAGTGGATAACGCCGTAGACACTTCTTTGGGAGTCGATTCGAATCATCCACATACGGAATCCCCACACATCGCCCCTGGCCATCAAAACGCCACCCGTGATAGGGACATACCAATTCATCCCCCTGAACATCACCCTTATGCAGCGCTACCCCTTTATGCAAACAGGCATCCTCAACCGCATAAGCGTCACCATTGTCACCTCGATAAACCGCAATCTCCTGTTCCCATAAAACCTGATTTTTGACCTGACCTGGTTTCAATCCATCTGACCACCCAACTGGATACCAGTGATTAAGGTCCGGGCCAACCGTTCTGGTTCTGGTGTTAAGCTTCTGGGGCTTCAGATCGAGATCAGATTTCATAGTCTCTGTATTTCTCGAAATCACTTAGAGCCGTCTGACAGATCAGCCTGCTTAGCCATAAGCTGACGTAAGGCCACGATAGCAGGGTTAAATTCGACTCGATTCGCTGTTGGATCAGTATCGTAATTAGGTTGCTCACTCTCCATCATCTCTTTATCCTGATCCTGAAATCGCTTAAACCGTTTCCGCAATAGCATCGAAAAAAGCCCACGAACAGGAAGCCATATCCATTGTGGTAAATTCGGCTTCAAAAACAACAGGGAATAAGAGCGAGTTTCTTTGGGACCAATGGGTTGGCACAGTAAGTAAAAGGAAGAAAGCGTACTCATTGTGCTTCGGTAATGAGGATAGTGATATTCAATGTCCATACACCGATGCTCCACCTTGGTTGCGGTTTCAGCCAAACCCAGAAACTTAGCCATTCGTCCCTTGTAAGAAACCTGATATTCAGCAGTTATTCGATCATCCTGACGATCGAGCTTGACCAATATTGGATTGAACCAGCCTTCTAGGCCTGTGTGTAAATGACCGTGGAACACGTCCATGGCGTTTTCGTTACAAATTGAAAAATGCGCAAAAAAGCGACCCGGTATTTTTATCATCAAATAGTCGGAATTATCATATTCCTTTACTTCAGGTAGAGAAACCGCTTTCGCTTTGTTCACATCACCTGGGAAAACCCAGATGATTCCATATTTCTCCTTAACCGGGAAAGAGCGGATGGTTGAAGCTGGACACGGCTGCCCCTCCGGCAAATAGGGAATACGGATACATTCACCGCTAGCGTTGAACTGCCAACCGTGATAAGGGCAAGTGACGCAATTCTGCTCCACCGTTCCTTTGTGAAGTTCCACACCTTTATGCAAGCAGGCATTCTCCAACGCACCCAGCTTACCCGAACGATCCCGATATACCGCAATACGATGCAGCCATATCTCAACACCATGAATTCGCCCGGGTTTGTAATCATCCGCCCAGCCAACGGGATACCAAAAGTCTGGATTGATACCTTGTTGCCGGACTTCGTTTCTACCTTCTTTGATAGCGAGTGCTGGTTGTTCAGAAAACGCCGAAGGCTTGCCCATCTCCGTAAACTAAGTGGACTTTCTTAAGGGTTCTGACAAGCTCGACTGCAACGGCATCGAATTCCTCAATCGATCACCATAGAGCGCCAAAGAATTTCCAGATAGTAGCGCTTCCAGATGGTCTCGATCATAATCTGGGTTACTCGCCACATAGTCCACGCACCCAGTATGCATACCATCCCAATGGCCATAATCGGCGGAAAAGCAAACCAGCTTTTTACCAATATCTCCCATCGCCGTGGGTAAATACAATGGCGCAGGATCATCTGGTTCGAAAGACAAGAATATCTGTCCACGTTCAAAGTATTCCATAGGATCACGGTGACGTAAGTCATAGTGCTCATATAGGCTTTGATCATCTATTTTTTTAGGATCTTTGGAGCGCGTCCACAACAAATCAAATATCGACCGAGCATTTCCTAACAGGGCTTTACCACCCTGCTCTTCCAATAATAGCTTCGTACATTCGGCCCAACCAGGGCGGTACGGGTTTTGTGGATCAAAATCACGTATTCGTTTTTCCCAATGCTCGTGGCAGGAATGCGCGAGATCTGGCAGCCAACCGCAACCACCTTCCATAAATCCGACGCGTAGGGTGGGAAACTCTTCGAACGCACCATCAAAAATCATTCTCGTCATGGCGTGTTGTTGCTGATTCCTCTGCACGAAAATATGGGTCAGCACAAAGGTATCCATATGATCAGAAATACCACCCATTAGGTTTGAACCCGGTCCTCCATGAAGGCTCAGTGCAATGTCCAACTCAACCGCAGTTTTAAGAATAGGGCGAAAGTCTGGGTGGCTGATGGATTTAGCGGTTCGAATTTCTGGAAAAGCGTCCGGTGCTTTGGGGTGAGGAATGGGCATGCTGGGGGAGCAACTAACACTCACCATCCCAAGCTCTTCAACGCAGCGGCGCATCTCAGTCACGGCGAAATCTACATCCTGGAGAGGGATAACACCAACGGGTTTAATTCTGCCTTCGAACCCTTGGCAATCGGCAGAAATGTAATCGTTGTAGGCTCGACACAAAGAGATCGCCATATCCACGTCGATCAGACAGGAAAGCGTCAAATTAAAAGTACCAAACAAGACATGTACATCAACGCCCTCATCATCCATTTGCCGGATACGTTCCCGGTTAAAAATAGCACCTAAGGTGGTTTCTGGATGCAAGCTACGAAACCCGCCCTTTCCAAGGCCTTTCGCTTGAGGAAAGATTCGTTCCAAATCATTTTTCCCGGTCTCGGGATTATAGTCAGCAATACGAACACGTTGGTCGCCCAAACTATCAACAATCAGGCCTACTCTGTCTCTGTATTTTGGCTCGATAAAATCGAAAAAGACAGCAGGGTTTTCAAGCTTATGTGCATCAGCATCAATTACAGTTAATCCGTTGTACATATTGAAATAGTTCGCTCCAAATACGTTAGTTTTTTTAAGAATATATCTTTGCATCAGGTCCTTTAATCCAAACCAGCGATCAAAAGACCACATCAATGAAACAAGAATCACAATACCCGGATATTCGATAAATGCCGGTTTGTTCTTTTCGAATATCCAATGTCCACCGATAGCCAGCACTTGGGTCAAAATCAAACACATAACACTAACCCATATATTCACAAAGATATACGCAATACCAATGATCGCCAGAATATTGACGATGTGATGCAATCCTTGGTTAATAGGATGCTGATGGCTTTCGATAAAGTGTATTTTCGCCTTGTTGTATAAACTCATATGACCATCTTTCAGTTATTATTATCCGTGTATCAGAGAAGCCCGACAAACCGAGAATGACCATGAACGTCATACCGAAAGTCTACCCCATTTTGAATCCAGCGACAAAACCCACCGCGGCACTTACCCCCTTACCTGTAATGTTGTCCAAGCGTTGCGTGAGGAAGTTCCCAAATTCTCTCATTTTCGCTGCAACCATTGATGCGCCGTCTTTTAATCCTTCATTATCAACTGCCGTGATGCCTTGGCTTTCCATAAAAAATAGCAAAACAATCGCTAATCCCCCGAAGAACAAAACTAATTTCATCGCTTTTTTGGCAAAGAAACCCACCGCGGCGCCTATTAGAAAGGGAGCACCAACGTTTGAAAATAAAAACTCCGGGCCGGATTCAGAATTCATAAGGGTTGTTTGGTTGGTTGGGAAATTTGGAGATCAATTAGACACGGGGAATCAGGATTGCTGGGGTATATTACTAGCCGATGGGTTCTGGAGTCACCGTTAGGCACACAAGATGACGCGGCCAGTATTTAGTACCTCACCATGCTAATTCTAACATGACCCACACCCCATATTACTCTGACGCCTTCGCTTGAGTTTGGATAAACTAAGTTGGGATTGAAGATAGCCGGAATTTACAAACAAAGCACGTATCCACAATACCAAATTAAAGAAAAGCTAATGAAGATCAGACTTAATATAGGTCAGAATAGCAAAGGCTGGGCTATCGCCAAACCCTATAGCAACGCTACCATCTGTCTAATGGCTTTAGACTAAGCTTGCTCGATAACAACCTGTTCATCAATTTCTTGATCTGGATTTAACGAAAATACCTCTATCCGAGCATTGAGGCCCGTGGTAGAGCTTCGATCATCCATAGCTTTGGTCACCCATTGCTGTCAAAATCTCTGGTTCCCAAACAACGAGTATCGAAAAATCGAAATGACACAGGAAACTTTTGCAAAGGGTGAATGCCAGTGCGGCAACATCAAATACACAGTGACCGGCAATCCAGCACTCTCGGCTCAATGCCATTGCACCGATTGTCAGAAGGCGTCTGGAACCGGTCATATGTCAAACGCCTTTTTCCGCGAGGACGATGTGATTATCAGTGGCAACTTTGGCGAGTATACCGTCACTAGTGATGCTGGGAATCAACTGGTTCGACGCTTTTGTCCCACTTGTGGTAATCGCGCCCATGGAACAAATTCTGGACGCCCCGGAATGGTAAATATCCCTGTTGGCATTTTCGAGGACAATAGCTGGTTTTCCCCCCAGGTAGTGGTTTACACAAAAAACCGCCATGCTTGGGACATCACGTCAACGGAAGTTCCTAATTTTGAACGGATGCCACCCCCAAAATAACGGGGCTATCCAATGATCGAAACCACCCTAGCAACTTCAATTCACGGTTAGCTGTCACTTACCCAGTACTACGATCACGCATCTTGCTAAATAGTCACAAGGTTTTCCTATCGTGGCTGTTGTTTTTTATCCCTACGGACGCCAGCTGACCTCAGTACGACCCATCACAATATGATGAGCCGTACTGAGATCAAAATCAACTTAGTCACAAAGATCGGTCATATATACCCTAAAACCCGCCACCCATTCTCGCTCTTGGAATGGATAAATCATCCGCACATCATCCACCCAACAATCCTGAAAAAGAATAAAATAGACACACTCCAAAACTCAACCGCAGATCGAACTACTCGCTCATGGATCTCATCAATCTTATCTCCATTATCCTAACCTTGTCAGCGGCATTCGCTTACATTAATTTTCGGTTTATCGGTTTACCGACAACCATCGGCGTCATGCTTATCGCCTTGTTTATCTCCCTCGCTTTAGTCGCCTTACGCGCCTTGGGTGTCACAATAATTGACACTTATGCGAATAACCTGCTATCCAGTATCGATTTTAATGCTGCATTGATGAACGGTATGTTGAGTTTTTTACTCTTTGCCGGCGCTTTGCATGTAAGCACCAAAGATTTAGCAAAAATGCAATGGACAATCGGCATTCTCGCAACTGCCGGCGTATTGCTCTCAACATTCATCATTGGTTACATCACGTCCCTTCTGTTGTCTGTACTTGGGTTCAACTTCTCCTTCACGTATTGTTTGTTATTCGGAGCATTAATCTCTCCCACCGATCCCATTGCCGTGATGTCAACTTTGAAAAAAATTGGCATTGCTAAAAGCCTTGAAACAAAGATAGCAGGGGAATCTCTGTTTAACGACGGTGTTGGAGTGGTTGTATTCGTGGTCATTCTCGGCATCATTCAACAACCAGAGCAGTTGTCTTATATGGGTGCGGTCACAATTTTTGCCGAAGAAGCGATCGGTGGTGTTTTGTTTGGCCTCGTTCTTGGCTTCCTTGGGATTTACCTACTCAAAAGCGTCGACAACTATCAGGTTGAAGCACTGATAACCTTAGCGTTAGTGATGGGGGGATATTCTCTTGCATTAAAATTGCACACCTCGGGACCCATTGCGGTGGTGGTCGCTGGGTTGATGATCGGAAATCATGGCCGAGCTCACGCAATGTCAGATAATACTCGCGCGCGACTGGATGATTTTTGGGAACTGTTAGATGAGATATTGAATGTCGTCCTATTCCTCCTGATTGGCCTTGAGGTCATGATTCTTCAATTCGAGCTGTCTTATCTCGTCGCCGGCTTGCTCGCCATTCCACTCATTGTAATTGCGAGATTCTTCAGTGTGGGTATTCCAATTACGCTGTTAAAGGCCACCACCTCAATCCAATATAGCCCCCACGTGATTAAGATCCTAGCATGGGGAGGAATTCGAGGAGGTATCTCGGTAGCATTGGCACTGAGTCTGCCTCACGGAATAGAAAGAGACACGTTCCTTGTCATGACTTATATCATTGTCATCTTCTCGATAGTGGTACAAGGACTTACCATTGGCCCGGTGGCGAAACGCTTTAGCTGATCACAGACCTAGTCTAGCAATCGCCTGAAAGTGGCACCTGAAACTGATCGCTGAGAACGGCAAGCCTGGGCTATCGGCCGCTAGCAGTTCTTAACGGCCGAAGATCAATTAGAAAAGCCCGTCGCGTCGGTAATCACAGTATATTAAAACGCTTTTTAAGAAAGTGGATCACTGCCAGTCTTTCCTTGTCAGTGAGTGTTGAAGCAAGCTCTCCTTGGGTGGACAGTGAATCGAGAATTTCGCCCACCACCTCACTGTCAAGTTGCTTTTTTTCTAAAGGGCACGTCTGACAATACAACTTATGCTTAAATGCGTTTTTGCCGATGTTATAGTCACTGTCTGTATTCGTGCCCAAACCTCCGGACGCAAACCCCAGAGTTGAGAACATTAGTATCGAAGTGGCTAGTAATAGTTTGACAGGTTTCATGATCGATCCTCGGTGTTTGGTCTTTCGGGGTTCTCAAGGAACCTCTGCATAAGTCAGGGGGAAGCAAGCTGAGAGCCAAAATCGGCAAATCTAGACGCAAAATACATTCCCTCAATATCTACTAGGGGTAGGAGTATTGAGAAGCCTGCCTCTATTTTTTTGGGCACCGATAACAAAGAGACCCACTATTTTGAACTCAAATTGATCGATTGTGACTTGTTCACAGACTCCTTAATATTGTCTTCAGATTCTACGAGTATGAAAAAGCCAAATAGTTCGATACGACATCAAACACTGGACCCTAGCTCATCACGCAAAACTCTCTCTCGAAACGAGATGCTATTGGGAGAATGATAATTCCAAGACATCACGAGTGGTTCATTGGGGCTTGCTGCGCTGCTTTTTACCTAGCGCTGCAGTTTCTTTCCAATGAAGACTCTGGGATTAATGTGGTTTTTTTTCTGCAAATCCATTGGTTGATTGCTTTGGCAATATTTGGATACTGGTTTTACCTTCACAAAACCAATCAAACCCTCAGCCTATTTTGCCTTATTCTCTGGGCGATGATATTCAGAGTGATCGGCGTGTTTGGCTCTCCAATACTTGAAGATGACTTTTTTCGTTACTTAACAGATGGATGTGTATTTATTGAGCATGGAACTCCCTACGGAATAGCACCGCAAACCCTATTCGCAACAAATCAGCTTTCAGCGGAATGCCAAGACATACTAACTTGGGTAAACCACCCTGACATACCCACTATTTACGGCCCAGTTTTACAGTACCTTTTTGCATTGGGGAGTTGGATCAGCCCAGCGAATATCACCGTATTACAAATTATCTTTTCGCTATTTGATATGGGATTGATCCTTTGTTTGTTACGCCTATCAAACACGAATAACGTGATGCTGTATGCCTGGTGTCCATTAGTGATAAAAGAGATCACATTTACCGCACACCCAGATATCGTGGGCGTATTTTTCGTCTTTGTGGCACTCGTTTCCCTGAGATCACGCCACTTTTTTTTGACCGCGCTCTTTTCCGGTCTTGCACTAGCCGCTAAAGTATTCGCGGTGATCGTTGTGCCATTTCTTATTTTTGGACTCGGCGTCAAATACTGGCTGATAACCGTTTTGGTTTTCGCGTTACTTTATCTTCCTTTTCTACTGCATCACCAAACTGACCTGTTTGTGCTGAGCAGCTTCGCCCAGAGTTGGACATTCAACGCTTCTATCTTCTCCATTGCCAAACTGTTCTTATCAGATTCGAACAGTCGATTAGTTTGTCTCGGTATTTTTGCCACACTTTGGACGGGCTATTTGTACTGGTTTCATCGGCGTATCACTAGGCAAACTGGCTCAATGGAATCAACCCATAACACGGTATTTAGAGGTGACTGGTTATTTGGTGTGTTCTTTGCTCTGTCCCCTGTTTTCAATCCTTGGTATCTAATTTGGTTGCTACCCTTTGCTGTCATTCATCCGAGCTATTGGACCTGGACGATAGCAACCACAGCATCATTGTCGTATCTCACTGGATTGAATATGGCTCATTCTAACCTTCAGGCATATGAAGTAGCTCATTGGGCGACTCTACTCGAATATGGACTCATTATCTTTGCATTTACGCTGGATAGATGGCGGCTTTTCTGGGCTCGTGAGCCTATCAATACCCAGCAGCCTTAGGGATAAAGAGGCTACGGGGCGGCTTTCAACCGTTCGTTATTTGATAGTGGATTTTGTGTCGAAAACAGTAGTCGAATAGCCCAATAAAAAATCTTATAACCCGCAAAGATGGAGCCCTTCAGGGTTCCCGAGATTTTCGACTCACCTATCCGTGGCCGGTAATTCACGGGGACCTCTAAGATTCTGAATCCATTTTTGATGGCTTTAATTTGCATTTCTGCTGTCCATCCATAATCCTGATCACACATATTTAAACGCTCAAGAGCATCCCATCTCAGACAGCGCATGGGGCCAAAATCTGTGACCTGATAACCGTAGGCATAACGAACAAAACCACACGCTAACCAGTTTCCAAGGCGTTGATGCCAATATAATCCTGAGGGAGTTTTTTGATCCCGATTGTGTCGACACCCAATACTCAAATCGGCTTCTCCCCGAGCCACCGGTGTAATTACTTGCGTAAGCTCTCCCGGGTAATCACTATAATCACCATCTATGAAACCAATGAGATCGGTGCTGACTATGCCCTTTAAACCGGCGATACATGCCGCGCCATAACCCTTTCGATGTTCAACGATAACGGTTGCACCATGGGATTTCGCAATACCTGCCGTGTCATCAAAAGACCCGTTATCCACGACAATAATATGATCAACACAGTCTGGAACATCCGCAATCACCAAACCAATTGCCGCCGCCTCGTTCAAGGCGGGAATGATCACCGTAATATGCTTATTAAAGTACATATTTGCTCGTTTACTGCCAAATTCTTCTAATCTGACATTGGTTCATTTAATGACCAGTCGTATTCATAACCAGAAATGATAACAATGTCCTTTAACTGAATCACCAGATCATTATGAGCATACTTGCGAAGATGCACAATAATATCTTCATCGTTCACACCGAAGTCATCGCGATACCAGTCGTAAATGCGAGAGACCACCAGCTTACCTCCTTGAACGTGGACAGCCCTTTTGTGGCGAATGTAATCGCTAGCAGAGCGTTCTAACAATCTTTCTAGATTGTTTCGGGTAAAGGGTTCCGACTGAAGATTAGGGCAACTGTATGAAGCGCAGTTGACCGCATAGTGAATTCGATTGTCTTTGAAGATTGGCCGCAAAATATCATGCTCGATATTGTCAAGACTCAGCTTCTGTTGCTCCACTTCGACCAACGCCTCGCTCCATGGTCCCCGGGTCAGGAGTTGATAGGAAATATCGAGGATACTGTCCACAGGATAGTGTTCCAATATCACCCAAACGGTTAAGGCATTATATAGATTGATCCAATAAGGCTGCTGTTCCGCACTATTCAGCTCGGTTACTTTAACCGCTTGCATTAGATCAAGGTACTGTTGCAAACGGTGTCGATCACGCTTCGTCACCGCGCCATAATCAAATAAGTTCACACCGTCTTCTTGCATAACATACGTTACCAACAACTCCCCCCAAGTAGTGTGATCAATTTCCACTGACGAATCCTCGGAATGGGTTTGCCAATATGCGGTTATTTCCTTCTTCTCAAAAAAGGCAAAAGCGGGGTGTACAAGGAGCGACCATAGACCAATCATCATTAGGCTCGCGCAGAATATGATATTGCTCAGAACGCAGCGGCTATTTAGTCTCATGGGAAAAATGGGTTTAAGCATTAGGTTAGGCCTACTAGGCACAGTTCAATACCGTACTTTTCAATAACCTTTAGACCCACAAAGTGCCCGATAATTCAAACTGCCTCGAATAGCGACGCGTATGAGATGGGCGGCGAATGCTTATCGAATCAATGTCTAGGAATTAACATCTGACAACCGCGCTTATCTGGGATGGCGGCGTAAATAGTCGATCATTCTCAATTCAAGCATTTCCCGATGTTGCCTCACAGAGGTATCAAGCACCAAGCCACAAACCAAGGACAACATTGCCAGCAATTCCAATGAAGCAGCAAGCATCGCTTTGGGCACTTTGTGCACATACCCCTCCTGCAAATACTCTATGACTGGAAATGCACCGAATACCAGTCCGGTCAAAGCGAAAACCAATGCTAGCATTCCGAAGAAAAGTAGCGGCCGGTAATTTTTAAACACCATGGCAATGGTTTTAATAATACGAAAACCATCTGAGAATGTATTCAACTTGGATTCACTTCCTGTGGGTCGTTCATTGTATTCGATGGGAATTTGCACGAACTCGACCTTACGATCTAATGCATGTAATGTTAACTCTGTCTCAATTTCAAACCCTTCGCTAATGGTTGGAAAGTTCTCAACAAAGCATCGAGTAAATACACGATATCCACTTAAAATGTCACTACATTGGGCACCAAATAATACATTAATAAGCGATCTAACAAGCTTGTTTCCCGAGCTGTGAAAGGGTCGCGTATTTTGTTTGTCATACGCTGACGAGGAAATACGATCCCCCACCACCATGTCTGCCTGATTGTTAACAATCGGTTCCAGAAGTTTATGGATATCTGTCGCCAAATAAGTCGCATCACCGTCCATCATGACATAAATGTCCGCGTCAATTTTGCGAAACATAGCTCGGACAACATTACCTTTCCCTCTTCTGGACACCGTGACTACCGTTGCGCCCGCTTCTTCAGCCAATGCCGCAGTTCTGTCTTCAGAGCCGTTGTCAAACACATAGATGCTTGCCTCAGGCAATTGTGTTTTGAAGTCTCGAACCACCGTTGTGACTGTTGCTTCTTCGTTAAGGCACGGAATGAGGACGGCTATTTTTTGGTCAGCAATATTCACACTGAATAGAAATAATATGAGAGGTAAAAAGAAACAGCATCAGGAGGGAATTCTCAAGCACCAATCCATTTTCCGCCTGGCCTTAGTCCCTATTATAACGGTTTTCCTTCCCCACAGAACAGCCGTGGAAAGCAAATCGAAGGCCAACACACCTACTTTTGTCTTTCAGCGGACCTGAACCACCAATCACCATTCCCGGCAGCGAAAGCTATCTCAATTTTATTTCGCACGATGGACTATCCCAGTTTTTTGATCATTGTTTCGCTCCTCACAGTTAACTCGTGAAAAGCAGACTCAAAAGCCTATGGAAACCATCACAATGGAAATACTAGGCTTCATTCATCACCTGTTTTCCCTTACCTCTTCTACCCAAGCAAGAATCCCTTGGCGTATGGGTCACGCTCATCAATAATAATTCTGTTTTCCCCCGTCACTCTAGCCCAACCCGCAACAGTGGGAATAATCCCCTGGATACCTTCCAAAACAACACGTTGACTTGCGCAGCCAGTAAACATACTGCCGATAATGCTCTCATGCACGAACCGCTGCCCTATTTCCTGTTCTCCACGGGAGACTCGCTGCGCCATTCGAGCGGAAGTACCAGTGCCACAGGGAGAGCGGTCAATTCCTCGGTCTCCGTAGAAAACGGCATTACGTGCGTCCGCTTCTTTGGCCTTTGGGCGATCAGTCCACATGACATGACTTACCCCTGTGATCGAAGAATTCTCAGGATGAACAAACTCAGCAGATTCGTTCACCAGCCTTCTTATTTCAGGGCTAAATCGTCGAATTTCGTCCACAGTAAAATGGTCCAACCCTTGATAGTTTTTCTGTGGTTCAACGATTGCATAAAAGTTTCCGCCATAGCTGACATCCAGCGTTAACTTGCCAAGCTCAGGCACTTCGATATGTATTTCGCGGGAATGCAAAAAAGAAAAAACATTCGTCAGCTCCACCGAATCAACATAATCGCCATCCATGGTATATCGCGCTTCAACCAACCCTGCCGGGGTATCGAGCCTTAGAAAACCAGGGGTTTGGGGGGTAACCAACCCGTACTCAATGGCAACTGTTATTGTTCCAATGGTGCCATGTCCACACATTGGCAAACACCCGCTAACCTCGATGAAAAGGATTGATAAATCACTATCTGGAGCTATCGGCGGATAAATAATCGACCCAGACATCGCATCATGCCCACGGGGCTCGAACATCAAGCCAGTTCTAATCCAGTCATAACGATCAAGAAAATCTTGGCGCTTTTCTGTCATGGTCTCACCATTCAGCATTGGCCCGTTGTCAGTTACCACACGTACGGGATTCCCGCAGGTATGTGCATCAATACAATGAAATATCTGTTTTTTCATTTCTATTTCGAAAACTCTAATCTGAAATCAACGATGACAAAACGACCATCGAACGAAAAGCTAACGACTAAATCGATTGATATGGAACGGCAATGGGTTGAACGCTGGTTTTTTAGCCACCATCATTTGCCCTAATAATTTCGCTGTGGTTGCCGCCATGGTCAAACCAAGGTGTCCATGACCAAAAGCATAATACACATGGGGATATTTCTCCGACGGGCTAATCACCGGCATCGAATCTGGAGTTGATGGTCTATGACCCATCCAATTTTGACTGCCTTGAGAATTGAGTTTTGGTAAATACGTTTTTGCGATCTCAACTAGTCGCTCACTGCGCCGGTAATTGGGTGGTGCATCCAGACCAGCAAACTCCGCAGCGCCACCAATCCGTATTCCGTTACCTATGTTACTGATAACAAATTTTTCTTCTCCGAAGATAACTTGTTTATCGAGATACACATTTGGATCAGGAAGCGTGGCGTTATACCCCCTTTCAGATTCAAGCAAAACACGCTCCCCCAACTGATGGCACAACGATTTCGACCAAGCGCCTGCAGCAATCACGATTCTATCCGACGCTAATGAAGCTCCTGACTTCATTATCACCCCATCGGGATAACTACCCTCCGTGGAAAACCTGACGACTTCGTCTTTTACACTTTTCCCACCCAAGCGCTGATACCAAGAAAACAATCCCACCCCCAATCGATAAGGATCAATTGTGTTACACCAATCCGGCGTAAACCAACCGTGATTTGCGTTAACAAGGGCTGGCTCCATTTCATTGATCTGCTGCTGGTTTAGATATTCAAGGCGAATACCATGCTTCTGCTTGACCTCCCATTCCAATCGATCTTTCACAAATGCGGCCCGTGAGCGATAGACCGTTAACGCCCCTTTTTCCGTCAATAAGTGTGCCAAGCCGGCATCAACGAATAACTTTCGGCTATCTGTCATGCACTCCGCCAGAAACCCGCTCATAACGCCCGCAATACGATTCACTTCTTCCCGTTTGCTCACTTTCAGAAAATGTGCCAGCCAGGGATAAATCGCAGGCAAGTGTTTCCAACGAATAGCTAAGGGCCCTCGTGGATCCATTAGCCAACTGGGTATTCGCCACACCATCCCAGGCCCAGCCACAGGCATTACTTCAGTGACCCCAAAGCCTCCAGCGTTTCCGCTAGACGTCATACTGGCTGGGCCATTCGGATCAATCAGAGTGACCGAAAAACCACGCTGCAAAAGATCAATCCCAATGGTAATTCCAACAATGCCAGCACCGACCACGGTGCAATGAGGCTTATCACCTAACAATCATGCTTCCCCATTTGAATGTAAACCACACAATGACTACCTATAAGAAACTCACAGCCTGTTTCAGCCGCCCCATTTCTTCTTCCGTCAAAGGCTGTACAGGTCTTCGACATAACCCGAGATTGTGCCCAAGCAAATTACCTAATGCCTTGACTGAAGGATTAAACGGGTTATTCCAAATAAAATCGTTAACCCCGTGAATTCGATGCCACAATGCCATAGCATCATCCCATAGTCCCTGTTGACAAAGGTCATACAATTTAACGGCTTCTTTTGGAAGCGCATTGGATGTACCCCAGAAACAGCCCTCAGCATCTGCCATTAATCCGTGCAACATCAAAGGATCGGCACCATTAAACAATCGAATCCCTGCGGTGGTCAGTTGCTGAAGTCGGATGAAGTCACCTGTACTGTCTTTCAGGTAGTTAATGTTGTCAATCTCCATCAACTGCTGGCAAAACTCAACCGATAAGTCGATTCCAGAATGCACTGGGATGTTGTAAGCCATGATATCCACATCGACAGAATCAGCGACTTTGGCATAGTGTTCATAACAACCCGCCATGGTGGGTCCTTCAAAATAGGGAGGCAGCACCAGCAAACAATCAGCCCCTACCCCTTGGGCATGCTTAGCATATTCAATGGTTTCTTCAGTCATAACCGCAGAAACATGGACGATTAGTTTCGTTCTTCCATCAATTTTCCTTGCAACCAGCTCAGTCAAATCGAGGCGTTCCTGACGAGACAGAAATGAAAACTCCCCGGTACCACCACACACCGCAATCACGTGGACACCGGCTTCGATTAGGGTTTCCACATGGGCAGATTGTGCAGACTCATCGATTCGACTACCATCTTCAGTAAAAATGGTGCAAATTGGTGTACAAATACCGGACAGTTTATTCATTTAGTTTATTGGTTCTGGAGATGATGGTTTAGAAGTGGTCTCCGACCTCATCGTATTGATAAGAGAGCCTCTGAATAAGTCTGGGCGAATCAAGTTGAGCGGTAAAATAGGCAAGATTGAGACACGGGTCTCACGCCCATACTATACACACCCATAGTGTAATTAGGACAGGGCTATTGTGAAGTTTCGCAATCAAGCGCTGGTTTATTTTATGCTCACATTGATTGTCTAGATTATCTTAGACTAGAAGGCACGCCAATAAAAGCGTTGTCATCGTATTCAACCCTCAACTTTGTGACATTGTGGAAACCGCATACGACTTTATCATTATCGGCGCAGGATCTGCAGGCTGCGTGCTCGCGAATAGGCTCTCGGCTGACAGAAACAATCAGGTGCTACTCCTCGAAGCGGGGCCTGTGGACAACAGCCTTTTTATCAGTATGCCCACCGCATTTATCTATGCAGCGACCGATCAGCGATTTGACTGGGGATATTATGGCGAAAAAGAACCGTACATTAGCGACCGCCTTATTCACTGCCCTAGGGGGAGAGTGACCGGCGGCTCCTCTTCCATCAATTCAATGTCGTTTGTGCGCGGACATCGTCGTGATTTTGATCGTTGGGCAACTGAATCGGGATACGATGAATGGTCTTATGCTCAATGTTTGCCGTATTTTAAAAAGCTCGAGAACTTCAGCAAAGGGGAAAACGAATTTCGTGGTGCCGGCGGCCCGGTTAATGTGCTGTCGCCACTGTTTTCAAATCCATTGTGTGACGTCTTCCTTAAGGCCTGTGAACAAATCGGTCATCCGATCTCGAAAGACACCAATGGTAGAAACCAAGAAGGTTTCGCCGAAATGGAGCAAACCATTCGGAACGGTCAAAGAGAAAGCGCCGCTAGTGCCTATTTGCACCCCATTTCATCACGACCCAATTTAACAATCCTAAACCACGCTCACACGAATCGTATCGGATTAACACGGCAAACCAACAATACCCAGGTCGCTCAGGAAGTAGAAGTATCTTACAACGGCGAGATTGTGTTTTTTAAAGCACACCAGGAGATCATTCTCAGCGCGGGAGCAATCAACACTCCTCAGATTCTGATGTTATCTGGCATCGGCCCCGCCCAACATCTAAAAAGCATGAATATCAAGGTCCTCCGAGATCTCCCAGGCGTTGGGGAAAATCTACAGGACCACGCAGAAGTGAGCCTCCAATATGAATCGCGACAACCGATCACCACCACGCCCTATCTCAAACCTTGGCGCAAAGCCATGCTGGGGATTCAATGGCTGTTCACCAAACAAGGATTAGGTGCAACAAATCATTTTGAGGTCGCGGGCTATGTTAACTCCCGGGATGATGTCGAACACCCTGACCTACAAATTGTGTTTATCCCTCTGCTGGTCAGGCGAGATGGCAAAGCCTATAACGACACTCATGGGTTTCAAACGACCATTAGCCTTCTACGACCCAAGAGTAAAGGGCAAATTCGACTAAAAGAAAAAGATCCTAATGTGGCCCCATCCATTCTTTTCAACTACCTAAAAGAAACTCAGGATCTGGTGGATCTGAAATCCGGCATTGCAAAATCAAGGGCCATTTTTTCCGCACCGGCTTTTCAAGACTTTTTGGGAAGCGAGTGCGAACCTGGAACCGATGCCGTATCCGATGAAGCGTTGGAGACATACATACGGCAAACAATGGGCTCAACCAAACACCCTTCCTGCACCTGCAAAATGGGGAAAGATGAGCTTTCTGTCGTGGATGGATCGGGACGGGTCAATGGAGTACAACGCCTACGGATAGTCGATGCCTCCATTATGCCCAGTATCACCAGTGGAAATATCAATGCTCCGGTTTTGATGCTAGCCGAAAAAATTTCGGCCGACATTTTACGTAGCAACAACCAAGAAATTTGATACGCAATGCACTCAATCGTTGGACTGGCTTTCCGGGAAATTCAGATGCCAGACTTCCGTCATCGACGGCCGGGATTTAACGGCGTTCACCACCCGTTGAACATTCGATAACTTATCCATATACGCATCGCCGTCGGGATGCCACATACTCATCATACCGAGGTATGTATCCGCGATGCTCATTTGCGTTCCCGCTAGATAGGATTGCCCCTTCAATGCGTCATCCAACGTACCCAAGCTACGCTCCATTAGTGCGAGTCCTGCGGTTTTTACTCCGTCAGCCTGGCCCTCATTCATTGTATAACGTTCCGGATAATAGTAGCGTAAATCATGCATGTATGTATTCGTCGCCATATAAAGCAACCAACGATAAGCCATTGCCCTTTCACTTGTACCTAGAGGAGGCAATAAGCCTGCATCGGGAAACGCTTCCGCCAGATGTAACGTCATTGCAACGGTTTCTGTTAACACCGTACCATCCGGCAAAATCAGTGCAGGTATTTCGCCGGTGGGATTAATCTTGGTATAAGGCTCCTTCTTGTGTTCATTGTTGTCGTAATCAAGGGGCACCAATTCGTATTTCGCTCCACACTCATTGAGTGCCGCATGCACAACAAATGCGCCGGTGCTCTCTGCCCAATATAATTTATACATCGTGATTTACTCCTGAATTAACGTCGGGGAATTTCATGGCCACAAAAAATCAAATTTCCATCGTAGAGATAGACTGCCTAGTTGCCGCCGAGACGGAAACTGAATCATCCCCCACGATGACGAAGTCCAAGCCCGCTTTCTGCCAATGCCCATAATTTAAACCGTGTCGCTCACCAAACTCTGGAACACGCTTACTTAGGGCTGACACAGTCTCACCACCGGTCGTGTCTGAGGGGGTAATGCACAAAGCCAACGGCAATCCATCACTTCCCAAATAGACTAATTGAATAAGCGGCTTACCGCTCATTTGCAATAACTGACCTCGTTTAAATTCCAACCCCTGATCACTAAAATCCGGTATGGTTATGTTTCTCCCCAGCTGCTGAAGCATCATTTCTTTTAGCGCTGGAACGTCTACTCTAGCGTTCACCACCGTCTCTCGCTGGTAAAGACTTTGATACTGACTCACGCTATCGACGAATGTTGAGGGTCGTGACGAAAACACCCAACCAGACAATAGTACGGTCATAAAAACCCCTGTCGCAAAACCAGCAGTAACACCCAACCACAGGGGCAACGAAAAACGATCATTTGGAAAAAACCTGGGTTGACTCGAACTCGGCTGAACCGAATTCGATTGACCAGCGGCCGCATTATACGAAGCACTACTAAAACGATCGTTACTCGTTTTTTTGAGGCTCTCTCGATCTGGCTCTATGGCATCCTTGGCTTTATTAGGCACAGGCAACGATAGTAGCGATTCAAAAGCTTCCGAATAAGGTAATGCAGAGCGCCATAATAGTTCAACAAACTTCTCAGCGTCTGGGTCCAGTTTAATGAGCCGGTTGATCTCCCGTTCCTGGTCAGCATCAAGCTCACCGTCAACAAAAGCAATTAGCAAATCTCGTTTAGGATGATCCTGTACTAGCATCGGTCCTCCATGGCTGTCATATCGTTTAACCCAAGCTGAGTCCCTAACGTCAATCTTGCACGGGAGATGCGGCTCATAATCGTGCCAATAGGAACATTCAGAATCTTTGCCGCTTCACTGTATTTGAAACCTTCCACATAAACAAGAACGATCACTTCCCGCTGGGTTTCGGGAAGCCTTCCTACCATTTCCAAGATTTCGCTGTACAGCACATTGCCCTCGGGATGGCTTTCGAATGACGTATGGCTCAAAGTTTCAGGGTCCACGAACCCTTTCCCTTGCCGGATCGCCCTTGCCCGCAGGTCATTTTTCCAAACAGAAGACATAATGGTGAACATCCATCGATCTGGGCTATCTGCAGAATGAAATTGATGAGACCGTGTCAATGCCCTTTCTATGGTGACTTGTAGCAGGTCATCTGCATCAAATTCATTACTGGCCAAAGTGAGTGCGTAACGACGTAGCCGAGGCAACAACTCTATCATGGTGTTTCTGATGGGAGGAGTTATATCCAAATCAGCGTCTTGGTTCAATCAGGTTTGCCATGGCAGAGATCCATTGAAGTTAATCGTATCATTTTCGTCAGCGCTAGAAACATACGTCAATACGTTCACCAATATAACCTACCAAGCTATAACCTACCAAGCTAGGCCGAATGCTTTTTTCAAGTCAGATGGAATAAAATGCCATTCTAAACTGTTAAGGTTATTCACTCACAAAAAATCAAGGTATCAAACTATGAAACTAAAAATCCTCGCTTTGCTACTGACACTCCCGTTTTTCCCCGCGTCTTTCGCCCAAGAAGTAACCCCATCAGCGGAAGGCAGCAGTGTTTACATCATTTCTCCATCAAATGGTGCAACGGTGTCGTCACCGGTTCATGTTCAATTCGGATTGAAGGGTATGGGCATCGCCCCCGCAGGCATCGATGTCGACAACACCGGACACCATCACCTGATTATAGACGCACCACTGCCCGACCTAAGCCAACCTGTTCCCTCCTCTGACAACTACCGTCATTTTGGCAAAGGACAATCAGAAGTTATATTAGAACTGGCACCAGGACAACACACATTGCAACTCCTACTCGGCGATTGGTTGCATCGCCCCCATGGTAATCCAGTTCAGTCTGAGGTTGTGACCATTACCGTCGAATAAGGGAACTGCTAAACGAGCTGAGCAATCCGCTCGTACTGGAATTAGCGTTGGGGCAGTACTTGCTGCCTCAACAATTTCTACCACATCTGCTATTTTCGGTTGTACAAAACATCGTAAATATCTGGCCGATGTTCCTGTATTTCCGCTTCGGTCAAACCTTCCAGCGAATGAGGAAACTTTATCCATTGCTCTGTTTCATGAATGAAGTAATCTGGAACACGTTCCACTTCACTGCGAGCAGGCTTGTAATAAGGCACCGCCACGCGAATATCTCTTGGCGTATTGCGCCTAGTCCGTGACTGTAGATAGTCGATAACAGCATCGATAGTATGACCAGTATCAAAAACATCATCCACGATGAGTAAGCGATCTTCGTAGGATGCGTTCCTGACGAGATAACTCATACCGTGGATACGAATGGTTCTGGAACGCTGATCTATTCCACTTTCATAGGACGAGGTTCGAATCGCAATGTGATCCGCTTTTATACCCGCATAGCTCAATATCTCCTGAACAGCGATGCCGATAGGTGCTGCACCTCGCCAAATAGCGATAATTAGCGTAGGCTTAAAACCGCTTTCAATGATTTTTTTCCCGAGACGGAAGGAATCTTCTAGCAAGCCTTGGGCAGACAAATATAGTTTCTCAGACATTTTTACGTCTTGTCGGGATTAACGGTTAAGTAAACAGGCATTTCTATTCTGCCATAATCCAACACGGAGCATGCATTGCTTCTCTGCTCAAAAGTCAAATAGCGAATAGCGTCATCTTCCAATTTTCGACCTATTCCCATGCCAACACGCATTTTTAAGGCCCATAAACTCAAACGAATACACTAAAACCGATTCATCAAAACCAGCATCAGCGCCCCAAAGTCATACTATAATCCCTAAATGAGATTATCGTTGACACGATTTTACTTAAGGAACCTCTCAACTTGATTCGCCCGAGCTTATTCAGAGGCTCCCTCAGAGGCTCCCTAAATTTATTTCTATCCCAACTGAACTCAAGAATTTTGACTCAAAATAGAAACCACCGTCATTTCGTTGATGAACAGGCCCTGATGCTTGATGGCTTTCGTTTGGGTGCGAGCATTTATGAAAGCGGCTTTCGTCCCAATTTCATCGTGGGCATTTGGCGCGGCGGCAGCTCCGTGGGGATCGTTGTCCAGGAGTGCCTCGCGCATCTCGGGGTACCTACCGACCACATCTCAATTCGTACATCTTACCAAGGGATGTCAACGTATCATGAGATCGTGGAAAACAAAGACGCTATTCGTGTACATGGATTGAAATACTTGTTTCATGCAATGAATGCCGAAGACCGCCTCTTAATTGTGGATGACGTCTTTAGCAGTGGACACAGCATCGAGGCAGTGATCAGCATGCTCAAAACGAGAATGCGTAAAAATATACCCAAGGATATCCGTATAGCGGTTCCTTGGTACAAGCCATCGAAAAATAAGACAGGTAGAGTGCCGAATTTTTATCTGCATGAAACCGACAAGTGGCTAGTACTCCCTTACGAACTTGAGGGACTCACACTCGAGGATATTCGGCAACATAAAACTGGCGTTGCACACATATTCGATGACTGGCAAGACACAGTCAGTTCTTAAGTTTTTTATTCGCACCCGGATTACCCCATGCGCACCATTATCCTTCTCGATCATCACGATAATCTCGGAGATGATATTGCAAACCAACACCTTACCGACATGGGCTTCAACACCGATATCCGGCGCCCCGTTAACGGAGATTCATTACCCGCGGTAAACGACGAATTCCATGGAGTTATCATCTACGGTGGTGCAATGAATGTCACGGACAGGGAAGAGCTTGTGTACCTAAAGAAAGAAATCCAATGGATCGACTCTTGTCTAAAGGCGGGTAAGAAAGTACTTGGAATTTGTTTGGGGGCCCAACTTATTGCGCATGTTCTGGGAGCCAAAGTGGGACCCGCCGAAAGCGGACTTTGTGAATTTGGCTATTATGAAATCAAACCTACCGAAGCGGGGAAAAACTGGATTCCAGATTCCTTTTTCGTTACCCAGGCGCATTTTCAGGAATTTGACATACCCGAAGGCGCTACTCTCTTGGCAGGAGGTGAAATCTTTAAGCACCAAGCTTTTAAATATGGCGACAATGTTTTTGCCTTCCAGTTTCACCCTGAAATTAGTGAATCCATTTTTAATCGATGGCAGGACTCCGACTGGGCGTTTTTCGGTATACCGGGGGCGCAAACCCGGGAGCAACAAGATGAAATCAAACGTCAGGCAAGCCATGTTCAGGAATCTTGGTTTCGAAATTTTCTGGATGAATTTTTTGTCTAACATGAAATATTTGTTCGATGACTATCTCTCTCGAAGCTTGCCTTCAACACACACAGGTAATGACATCAACCACACAGTCGAACTGACCCAATGAAGAGCACTCAGGAAGTCATTGAAAACTATTACCGATTTCTGCAAACCAGAGATCGCGACGGACTCTTGACCCTGTTATCACCAGAAATAAAGGTCATCTATCACGCCCATAATAGTCAACTGCCCTGGGCTGGGGAGTATGAGGGTATCAACGGGTTCGATGCTTTTCTCCACGTCATAAAAACCCACCTAGACATCGTCGAAGTCACTATTGTTGATCGCATCTACACCGAAAAAAAAGCCGTCATGCAATGCCTGGGAACATGGAAAAGAAAATCGAATCAGCATCTGATTAAAGGTAGCATGGTGAACGTTTTCACTACTGCGAATCAGCGAATTACAAAGTACGAAGTCTATGCCGACACCGCGGCCTTTGAATCGGTAATGAACCTCTGATTCCGATCTATTCACAAACAAGCACATTGTCGCTTTTTTAATGTACTATCCAACTAACTTCAGCAAAAACTCAAATTAACAATGCTTAGTATCGTTGCCCTGAGTTCTTCTATTCTTCTTGGCTCAATGCTGTTCTTTGCCACGATTGTCACTCCGTCTGTGTTCCAATGCTTGGATACAGATGAGTCGCGTGGGTTTCTGCGCCATCTTTTTCCTCGATTCTATTTGTGGGGAATAGCCTTATCAGGCAGTTCGGCACTACTGGCATTATTCGCGGGTTCAGCCACGACAATCATGTTGGTAATCGTATTACTTGGATTTATCTACAGCCGTCAAATACTAACCCCAAAAATCAACGCCGCAAAAGATGCCTGGCTGGCATCCGATACCGCGGAGCTAAAATCCAGATTTAGACAATTACATAAACGCAGCGTCATCATTAATGTTACCCAAATGGTATTGCTGCTCATCGTTTCAACGTCGATTATCTGGGCTCTATATTGACCGGCCCTTAGTGATAAATCTTTGGAATCTCTGCAAAAACCTGGACGAGTCCAATTGAGATGAAAAATGAACGGACTTGAGGCGCGAATCGCGCGTAATAGCCATTCTATTGCGAAGAGTTGCAACGAAAAAGCCGTTCATTGCTCGCTTGATAAAGAACAGCCAAGCAGTTCACTTTCACTCTCGAATTAGCAACGCAACAACAAATAGCCCAAGCAATGAACCACCTGATCATCATGGCGGATGAATACATGGCTAAGGCACTTGGTTGTGCAGGCCACCCTGTAGTACAGACCCCAAATCTCGACAAACTGGCCAACGCAGGCGTCAGGTTCAATCATGCTTATACACCTTCTCCAATGTGTGTTCCCGCTCGAGCGGCCTTCCAAACGGGGCTTCATGTGGACAAACTTGGTTGTTGGTCTAGCGCGGAACCATATAATGGTGATCCTCAGGGCTGGGGGCATCATCTACGGAAAAATGGAAGCCGTGTCGTTTCCATTGGCAAACTCCACTACAAAACATCCTTGACAGATAATGGTTTCGATCCTGAGTTACTGCCTTTGCATGTTACTGATTCAGAGGGTTGGGTACCCGGTTTACTCCGCCAGTCACCTCTACCTTTTGACTCATCCGGGTTTGGCAACAACATCGGCGGAGGCGGCTCCGAGTATTCCATGTATGATGGTCGCATCGCCGACGAGGCCCGTTTGTGGTTATCGAATCCAGAGAATATCAACAAACCATGGGTGCTGTTTGTTTCCCTAGTTAGCCCTCATTATCCCCTGAGATCACCGGATCACTTCTTTAATCTCTATGATCCCCAAGATGTCGACATGCCTTTTTGTTATCACTCATCAGAACGGCCCTCTCATCCTGTGGTGCAGAAAATCATGGCAGCCAGTGGTTATGATCAGCACTTCGACTCGGAAAAGATTCGCGTGGCTCGGGCCGCGTATTATGGTTTGTGCAGTTATGTTGACGACATCGTCGGCCAGCTTCTTAATACGCTGGACCAACAAAGACTCACTGAGGATACGCGGGTTGTGTTTACCTCCGATCACGGAGAAATGTTAGGAAATCACGGCGCATGGACAAAAATGTTGATGCTGGAGGATTCTGTGTCTATACCCATGATACTATCCGGCCCTGGCATCGATTCGGGCACGGTCAATGCGACACCAGTCACATTATTGGACATCGCGCCAATGCTCTACGAAGATCATCAGTGCCCATTACCCGACCACACTCTTGACGGTGAATCGCTGGTAACACTTAGCAAAGAAAACCAGCCGGACCGATGCGTCATTAGCCAATACCATGACGGTTGGTCGCCAACGGGTTTCTATATGGTTCGATGGGGGAAGTGGAAGTACGTCCATTATCAGGACTATTCACCTCAGCTTTTTGATTTGGTATCCGATCCAGAAGAAAGAGCCGATCTCGCTGCCCACAAAGGATACGAGCAAGTACTAAAAACCGGATGGGAAAAGTTAAATGAATGGCTTGACCCAAAAGCAGTCAACGAAAAAGCGTTTTCTGACCAGCAAAAATTGATTGATCAGTACGGTGGTGTCGATGGTATTAAAGAGAAGATGGAGCTATATTTCGACTACACTCCTATTTCCCAAGAAACTCACTAAATTAACTCAGCTTGTCTCTTAGTAAATGAGCGAAGACACTAATAAGCCCCCCTCAGCGTCACAGACCCGATCAATGGAAGGTCGATCCTCGCGCACCAGAACAGGGCGCAGGGGCCCTCGATCTTCGGGCCCAAAGCAATTCGACTCCTCGGTTCCATCACCCTGTGTTGCTGTTTGCCAATTCAATGGCGAACCGTTTTGCCAAGGCTGCTACCGTAACCTTGATGAAATTCGCGAGTGGATGATCATGTCACGGGAGCAAAAAATGTCCGTATTGGACGTCATATCAAAACGAAGAATGGAAGATACTGGTGAACAACTCTGGTGATACTTTGAATACAGATCAAACTAGTGAAGACGATTGGGCTTCACCAGAAATCAGTAAGAGCCAACGCAAAAGGGAACATCTTGCGATTCAGCAATTCGTTAAGGAAATGATTGAATTACCTATCAAACAGCTCAAGCAACTTCCATTGTCAGAACCGCTGATGGCTGAAGTGGTTTCAGCGCGAAAGCTCGCGCGCTCTGCCCTGAAAAGACAAATCGGTTTTATCGCCAAATTCATGGAACCCGATGAAGCCGAAATAGCCCAAAAGGCCTTCGCCAAGTTGCATGCATCTCAAAAGCAAGCAAATAAAATTTTTCATCAACACGAATCATGGCGGGATCAACTGCTGGATCGGACCAATCAGCACAGAGAAACGCTCATAGCCGAACTCGTTGAACAACATAGTGCAGACCGCCAACGACTCCGACAATTGATCCGAGCCGCGGAAAAAGAGCAAGATGCGGACAAGCCGCCTAAGTCGGCAAGACAACTTTTTCAGTATTTAAAGGAAATCCTACACTGATTCACTGAACCTGAACATCGCTGTCAAAACCTCATCGGGTACGCCATCTCCACTGGTGTCCGGGCCATAATTACGGGTTGCCTCCCGGATAAACGCTATACCCCCACTACCTGACATGCTGGTATTGGTATTGTTACAGCCTGCTACGAAGGTCAAACCAGCCACTAACACAGCCACCCTATTTGTGCGACAGAATCTCTTACCTTCTTCATTGGGATAGACCCTACATTGTTTAAGTTCATGATGAATTCCCATTGTTGGTTTAAGTTTTAGAGTCCAAGTGGGAATCTGTTAGGAAGAATAGTATCGAATGAGTTTTTGGGTGGGTATGGGGGCAATCCCTTGATCGCCCCCATACCCACCCCCCGGGAGAGCCTTGTTAATTCAACCCCATGTGCTCAATGGCCTCGTCCGTAGTCCACACGGCATTGGCGATGTAACGGAAGTTTGTAATAGCAGCAAGATATCCATCCCCTTCCGGTAGTTTCGCAGCGGCCGTCGCGTCTTTGACCACAGCAACCTCAAACCCCTGCTCCAGTAGTTCGCGTAAATGTGACTCAACACAAAGGTTTGCTGCCATACCCGCCAGAATCACCTGGTCTATTCCATTTTTACGTAACTGCAAAACCAGATTGTTGGTTTCTGGACCGTATACTTGATGAGGTGATGTCACAATTGTGATTGGGCCTGTTAACCATAATTAATGACCTTCAGTGACCAATAAGCAAATCATTTTTTTCGCTCACATCCCGTCCCCGGACCAAGAATAAGGGGCGATAGCCATAATCATGAGCCGCGTGCTTCTTTCCCATTTCCTGCCCTAAAGCATGGTCATAGTGGCAGTCCGCGGGCATCAAACGAACAATGAATGCGGCTCTTCGATGTTCAGTGTGGTTAGCACTCGACCCATGAATCATGTAAACGTCATGGAATGATACCTGTCCCGCTTCCAACAGCAGGTCTTCAGACTTGGATGCATCAAAATGCTTTGCATCACAGACTTCATTAATGGTCAGATCGGGGTTCTTCTGCCAATGATGAGAATAGAGATTTTTCCCTTTATGTGAGCCTGGAATAAATCGCATGGGCCCGTTGTCGAGGGTGACATCATCCAGCGCAATCCAGATCGTCAGGGTTTCAAGCGGTCGAATGGGATAATAATCACCGTCCTGATGCCAAGGAGTCTCCTTTCCGCTTTTCGCCGGCTTTCCAAAAATGGTAGTACCCCACAAAATGATGTTTTCACCGATCAGCTGAGCGGCCATATTCATTAGATCGGGATTTGTAGCGAATTCAAGCCAAGCATTCGACCCCCTAATTCCTTGGGAACCCGGCTTTGTCAGGTGTGGACCTAACATGAAGTCCGCAGGTATCGCAGCGTTATCCCGTAGCAACGTCTCATATTGCTGCCTCATCTTTTGCAGCATCGATTTTGGCAATCGATAATCGGGAACGATATAGCCCTTATCTTTGTATTGTGCGATCTGAGCATTCGTTAGCGTCGCATCACTCATGTTCATTGTGACTCATATTGCGTAATGGGAATCAATTCATTCATCTTCTAAACAGACATCTTACCCATTATTCCTGCTATCAGAAACCAGATATGGCGAATTATTTCGCATTCAAATGAACGATTTTTCATACTAAATGTATTAAAGGCATACATTTAGCACCACCATCGAAATTTTGTCTTCAAAAGCTTACCCCTTGATCAGCTTGTATATACAAGTATAATCCTCACAAGAAACACTAAACAGTGTCCCGTCAAATAAAAGCCAACCGGGTTTTATCATCGTCACACCAAGACACGCCAAATGATACTTACTAATGCCACCATCGCAACGATGGTCAACGCTAACGGAAATGCTTCCTTCGGACTTGTTCATAACGGTTCAATCGTGGTGGTAGACGACAAAATACAATGGATAGGGAAAAGTAGCGAACTACCCAGCCACTGGCGATCATCCGAGGAGAGTTTAAATTGCAGAGGCCGCTTAATCACCCCTGGACTGATTGATTGCCATACTCACCTTGTTTATGCGGGAAACCGAGCTAGGGAGTTTGAACAGCGCTTGGAAGGTGCAACCTACGAGGAAATCGCCAACAACGGCGGCGGCATCGTTTCCACCGTCAAGGCAACCCGCGAGGCCTCAGTGGAAGTACTTTTCGAGCAATCACTCCCTCGACTAAAGCAGTTGATGAGTGAAGGAGTGACCACCGTTGAAATCAAATCCGGGTATGGCCTCAACAGCGACGATGAAATAAAAATGCTGCATGTAGCTCAACAGTTCGCTGATGAAATTGGGGTGCGGGTCAGCAAAACCTTTCTTGGCGCCCACGCATTGCCACCTGAGTTTCATAACGATAAAGACGGTTACATTAGTGCGGTATGCGAAGAAATGCTACCTGCCGCTTATGATGCGGGATTGGTTGATGCAGTGGACGGTTTTAGTGAAAGCATCGCCTTCAGCGTTGAACAGATGGATCGAGTTTTTGACGTTGCACAGTCTTACGGTTTACCGATCAAACTCCACGCGGAACAATTAAGTGATCTCGGTGGTGCGACCATGGCAGCACAAAGAGGCGCGCTATCTGTGGATCATCTTGAGTACCTCAAATCAACAGACGTGGGGAAACTGCAAAATGGAAAAACAGTGGCTGTTCTTTTACCTGGGGCTTTTTATGTACTCAGAGAAACCCAACTTCCGCCCATCGAAGCGCTGCGCGAACATCACATTCCGATGGCCATTGCAAGTGACTGTAATCCCGGGAGCTCTCCGGTTACCTCATTACTATTGTCAATGAACATGGCCTGCACTTTGTTTCGGATGACACCATCTGAGGCGCTTAGCGGAGTCACTATTCAAGCCGCTAAGGCGCTCGGAATGCAGGACAGCATTGGTAGTATCGAGGCCGGAAAACAAGCCGATCTCGTTATGTGGGACACCGACCACCCATCAACATTGTCCTATCACATTGGCCTCAATCCGTGCACCGCTATTATGATTGGTGGCAACTGGAAAAAACACCCTTGACCTCCCTAGCCCGAATCTTAACGGCCTTGTTAGGAGGTCATCTTTGTTGGGAGCACCTTGTGCTGGACACCCAAAAACAGCGTAGAAAATAAGCAGGAACATTAAATGACACCCACTCGCATCGACAAGTCTCGGCTTATTCGGGCCCCAAGGGGTTCGGGTTTAACTTGCAAAAGTTGGCTTACCGAAGCCGCATATCGGATGATACAAAACAACCTCGATGCTGAGGTAGCCGAGAAACCCGAAGAGTTAATCGTTTATGGTGGTATCGGTAGAGCGGCTCGTGACTGGGAGTCTTTCGACCAGATTCTCGCTTGCCTAAAAGAGCTCGATAATGATGAAACCCTATTGGTTCAATCAGGCAAGCCCGTTGGTGTATTTAGAACCCATGAAGATGCGCCAAGAGTCTTAATTGCAAATTCCAATCTTGTCCCTGCCTGGGCCAATTGGGACCACTTCAATGAGCTGGATAAAAAGGGGTTAATGATGTACGGCCAGATGACTGCTGGGTCATGGATCTATATCGGTAGCCAAGGGATTGTTCAAGGCACCTATGAGACATTCGTGGAAGCTGGAAGGCAACATTTTGGCGGCGATACCAAGGGGAAATGGATACTCACTTCTGGTCTTGGTGGAATGGGCGGTGCTCAGCCATTAGCAGCCACTATGGCTGGGTATTCCATATTATGTATCGAATGTGATGAAACCCGAATCGATTTCCGACTCAAAACTCGCTATCTAGATAAAAAGGCAAATACCCTGGACGAAGCACTGGAGATGATTAACAACGCCTGCGAAAAAGGTGAAGCCATCTCTGTTGGATTGCTTGGAAATGGAGGAGAAGTACTCCCAGAACTTATCAATCGTAAGATCAGACCCGATCTGGTGACTGACCAAACCTCTGCGCACGATCCCGTTAATGGATACCTTCCCATTGGCTGGACCATGGATAAGTGGCAATCAGAAATAAAGTCGAATCCACAAATGGTGGTTGCTGAATCCCGAAAATCCATGGCAAAACATGTAACGGCAATGCTTGAATTTCATAAACAAGGCATTCCCACCGTGGACTATGGTAACAATATTCGTCAAGAAGCGATGAACTATGGGGTAGAAAACGCTTTCGATTTTCCGGGATTCGTACCGGCATATATTCGACCCCTTTTCTGCCGAGGAGTTGGCCCATTTAGATGGGTAGCACTTTCTGGTGATCCTGAAGACATTTACAAAACAGACGCAAAAGTAAAGGAGCTGATCCCAGACGACCCCCATCTTCATAACTGGATCGATATGGCGCAGAAACGCATTAGTTTCCAAGGATTGCCCGCCCGTATTTGCTGGGTAGGGTTAGGACAGCGGCATAAGCTCGCTTTGGCTTTTAACGAAATGGTGAGAAATGGCGAGCTAAAAGCACCCATTGTGATTGGTCGCGATCATCTCGATTCAGGCTCAGTTGCCAGTCCAAACAGAGAAACTGAGTCCATGATAGACGGTTCAGATGCGGTATCGGACTGGGCGCTCCTTAATGCATTGCTGGCCACCTCCGGTGGAGCCACATGGGTATCCTTACATCATGGTGGTGGCGTTGGCATGGGGTTTTCTCAACATGCCGGTCTGGTCATCGTGTGTGACGGCAGTGACGCTGCGGATAAACGACTTAACCGAGTGCTATGGAATGACCCCGCTTCAGGTGTGATGCGACATGCCGATGCGGGTTATCAGGAAGCAAAGCAATGTGCCAGAGAGTTTGGTCTGAACCTCGGTGCCATTAATCTTTAACCATAATCGGTGGTCAATATCTAATGTCGAATATCAATATCACCTATCTTAACGGTCCTGACATTGAGCAACTATCAATGTCGAATGACGAAATCCTACTTGCAGTGGAAACTGGCCTAAAAGCCGCCGGCAATCATCAAACCGTCATTGAGCCAAGGGTCCATCTCAAACCCGATCCCGCCTTTAATGGTCACTTTAATGTGTTGCGTGGTTATGTCGCACCACTTGAAGCAGCCGGTGTAAAAATCGTTGGCGATTATGTGGATAATTACAAAAAGGGGCTGCCATCGGAAATGGCGCTGCTAAATCTATTTAACCCCCAAACAGGCATGCCCACCGCCATTTTGGACGCCACCGCCATCACAGAAATGCGCACCGGCGCACTGAGCGCGCTGGGTGGTAAATACCTCGCCCCACCTAACCCCCGAGTACTTGGCCATATCGGTGCTAGGGGCACCGCTTATTGGAACGTTCGACTAATGGACCATCTATTTGACTTTGACGAAATACGAGTGCATTCGAAGCGGCCCGAAAGTCAAAACGCGTTTGCGAAAAAACTCACCCAAGATCTCGGTAAAACGGTCACTGTCACGGACAACTGGGAAGACTGCCTGAAAGGGGCTGATATCATGATTGAAGCATCGCGTCTTCCCGAACCAACGCCATTGCTGAAAACCAGTTGGGTAAAAAAAGGCGCCCTGATCATCCCTTATGGAACCATGAGTGCGCTTGAGCTAGATCTCCTGGATGTTATGGACAAAGTCTTCGTCGATGACAGAGGGCAAATGAATGCGGGGCCTCTCGGTGCGCTCCGCCCACATATCAACGCTGGGAAGATTAGCCCAGAAAGTGTTCATGGCGAAATTGGTGAGATCGTTGTTGGCTCAACAGCCGGAAGGGGGTCAGATGATGAAACTATCCTGTTCTGGCATCGCGGACTTTCAACCAGCGACATTTCATTGGGTGTCGCTATGCTTGAAAAAGCAAAAAAGATGGGGATTGGACAAACCCTTAAATATGCCTGAACAGAGCGCCAATAGAGAGAAGAGTGGAGAAGAGGAGAAGTAGACTGGGGCGGCGGTGAATAGCAAGAATCGAAAAACCACTAAGACTCGCCTGTCGGAGGCGTTGGTCATACCGAGATGAACTGGTCTGTCATACCGCCCCCATAAAATCGAGGGCCGTGACACATTGAAAGCTAACGCATCAGATGCTAGCGAACCGATTGTAAGGAGGCTATCTCTCGAGATATTTCAGCTTGCCTTCGACACCTTCCCAAGATTTCGCATCCGGTGGGGAATCTTTCATCTCGGTGATGACCCGATCTGACCATGCAATCGCCAGCTCCGCATTCAGTTCAAGAAACTGCTCTTGACCCTCTGGGATTTCATGATCCGCAACAATGGCCTCTATCGGGCACTCTGGTTCGCAAAGCGCACAATCAATACATTCTTCTGGGTCGATAACCAGAAAATTTGGCCCTTCGTAGAAACAATCTACCGGACAAACCTCAACACAGTCGGTGTGTTTACACTTTATGCAATCTTCGAGGACAACGTAGGTCATACCAAAACCATCTCCAAATAGGGGCTAAAAAACAGGGGCTAATAAAAACTTATTTTTAACGGAAACCGTTTCCAACAGTATTGCAAATTAGCCTGTGCATTCTACTGAAGTTTTCCCTGCTTAGAAAGCCTTCCAACCAAGGCTTTCTCATCCCGCCGGAAAATCATCCGTCAATAAAGGAAAACGGGCTGTGAGCCTTAAGACCATATGCGCGTTTAGGATTATTGTAATAACCGGTCAGCAGCTCGTAGTGAAGATTCACCGGAATTCTAATCGTTGATGTGTTGCCCATAAGCCCCAGTGCGGCACCCGCCTTTACCTTGGCACCAATCTGGATATTTCGTTCAAAGTTCTTCAGGTGGGCATAGCGGGTATACACTCCTCTTCCATGATCGATCACAATCATATTACCGTAGGTCTTATAAAACTCTTTTTCCAGAATCACACCCTCCGCCGCTGCGAATACCATCTTGGCAGGACGTTGGTGGAAATCGATACCTTTGTGCCACCCTCCATTTCTCGGCCCAAACCCAGAGGACAAACAACCGCCCCTTAATGGTACCAGTGCCAATGTCACCCCATTAACCTTAATGTAGCGACGATACTTTAAGATCTTGCGATCGCTGTCTACTTTCGGCGCATTGGAGACCTTCATTTTAGGACATACTCGGTAATACTCATCCGTCTCCATTTTGCTCACTGGCTTGGGCACCTCGACTCTAGGCTTTTTACCCTCATTCGTTGCGCACCCTTGGATAAGCAAAAGCACGCAGATAATCGAAAAAAATGACTTTATGTAGGAGCCACACTTATACATCTGGTTTCTCATATTGGGTTTGTCTATCTTGTGCGAGTTTGTTAGTCGTATTGAGAATCATTTACTCTCGATAAAGGAAATTTTCGCATTTTTCAAACATATTATCCAAACAATCTACGTCTATCCCGCGGATTTTTTAGATACTCCCCGCTCGAGCTGGAGGCCGATAGGCTTCCCATCCAAGCGCTCTTTCCAGTAGTGCTGACACTTGTAAAACAACATGATCCTGTCCTATGTGTCCGGCGAGCTGTACCCCACAAGGATGCTGGTTAGTTTCAAGCTGAACCGGCAGTGACGCAGCAGGTTGCCCCGTGATATTACAAACATAAGCGAATGGCGCAAACTCAGCCCCCTGATCCGCCCAGACTTGGTAGTCAAATGCCTCTGTTCGACTATCAAACACCCCAAGGGCAACTGGGTTGCTTCCCAAAGCAGGGGTCAGCACCAAATCAAGCTCTGACATGGAAGTCATAACTTTTACGCTGTTTCTATGCGCGAGTTCCCGCGCCCGATAGTGATCCATCGCGGTCATAGTATTCACGTGCTCCCGAATATACGATGTCATCGCTTCAAGCTCATCCGGCTCCGGTTCGCGCCCAACCTCCTTGATACGTTTTTCCAGTTCATTCACCACGTCAAACATCCATAAACTATCCAACCAATTTCCAAAATCCAGATCGCTGGGATATTCATAAGTCAAAATGTCATGGCCGTTTTCTGCCAGAAGATCGCTGACCTTTAAGACTGCCGCTTGTTGTTTCGCCGGGGTCAGTTTATTCATTGGGGTGTGCAAACAAACCCCAATTTTTAGTGGTCTTAGCGGCTGATCGAGACATCCAAGGTATGAAGGTACTTTTTTCATCACCGGATAACGATAACCCAGAATAGGCCTAGAGGTGGCGTCAAGGGCAGCCGCACTGTCTCTAACAGAGCGAGTCAACACATGATCTGAATTGAAACCGCTGGCTAATTCGGATTGACCACTATCCACGGGATTTAACCCAGAGGTAGGCTTAAACCCAAACACACCACAACATGCGGCAGGAATGCGAATCGAACCGCCAAGGTCCGTACCATGAGCAATGGGAACCATACCCGAGGCAACTGCCGCCCCTGCCCCACCACTGCTACCGCCCACTGTGACCGACTCGTTCCATGGGTTAAGAGTGGGGCCACGGAAAGTGGGTTCGCATACAAAATCCTCTGCGAATTCCGGGGTATTGGTTTTACCCACCACAATGAGTCCTGCTTGACGCCATCGTTTAACAATTTCACTGTCATAGTTAGGCAAAGCATCTCGAAAAAAAGCACAAGAGAACGTGGTTGGCATATCATGAGTAAACACATTGACATCCTTGAGCAAAAAAGGCACGCCTGCCAGTGGGCCAGAAAAATGAGTACGATCAAACTCAAGCGCATTCGATCGCGCCGATTCGAAGTTCTTCATGATCACCGCATTAAGTATTGGGTTAAGTCTTTCAATAGCATTGATGCACGCTTCTGTGACTTCCCCGCAGGAATAGTCGCCATTTGCTATCCCTAGGGAGAGGGCAATGCCGTCGAGTTCTGCGTATTCTTCTGCATTCATATCAATACCTGTGTCATCGTTGTGTTGCTGTCATCGTCATGTTGCTATTGGTGAGCGAAGGGAATCGGAATTATGGCCCTTCAGCATCATTGCTACGCTAGAAAGTACCTAAATAAGAACAAACCCAAAACACTCGCTTATCAGCATGAATCACGATTCCCCCTCTATTTTGCCTACTCTTTTCTTTCTTCGCGACGTTGTGCTTAGATCTCAGTATAGGAGATATGGTAAGCCGCCCACTACTGTAACCATCGTCATCACTTTTTACAAAGTCTGTTGCTGCTAATCGTCTTCCTGAATATACTTATGTTTAAAATTACGCTGTTAAGTACATCAACACCACACGGAAACCATGGAAATTAGCAATAAGTCCGTCATCATCACCGGCGGCGCCTCCGGCCTCGGCGAAGCAACAGCACGCCGATTCGTCTCTCTCGGCGCGAAGGTGACACTTTTCGACATGAACGACGAAAAAGGAGAAGCATTAGCGACGGAACTTAATGAACAAGCAAACGATAGCGCCCTGTTTCAACAAGTAAACGTTACTGATGAATCATCAGTTAAACAGGCAATTGCGGCATCCGTATCCACCTTCGGGGGGATCCACATTTGCTGCAATTATGCGGGGGTAGCGGATGCCGGTAAAACCGTTGGGAAAAAGGGGCCATTGGACTTGGACATGTTTAGAAAAGTGATCGATATCAATCTGATCGGTACTTTTAACGTACTCAGATTAGCTGCTGAAGTGATGATTTCTCAAGCACCCGTCACACCAGATGGCGGCAGAGGGGTAATCATCAATACGGCTTCCATCGCCGCCTATGAGGGACAAATGGGCCAAGCCGCCTATAGTGCATCAAAAGGAGGGATTGTCGGAATGACACTCCCCATTGCTAGGGATTTAGCGTCCCATGGAATTCGAGTAAACGCCATGGCGCCAGGATTAATTCACACCCCCATGTTTGATAACATGCCGGAAAAGGTAGTGACATCACTATCGGAAAATGTGCCTAACCCTCCCCGCCTCGGCCACCCTGACGAAATTGCCCATCTCGCTCAATTTATCGTAGAAAATAACTACATTAACGGTGAAACTATTCGAGCGGACGGCGCTATCCGACTTGCGCCTCGATAACAGTCCGAGCAAAACAATCCCTTAACACCAAAAACTCAGAGGTTCGAATATGCGTCGTGACCTGAGGTGCGAAGAAATGGTTAATCACGAAAAATATCCCATTGACGAAATGGCTAACCCAAAACGTCATGCCATTATCGATCAAATCCGATCTGAACTGGCAATGGACGGATGCGCCGTCATTCGGAATTTTTTTAGTGATCAAGGTTTATCTGTTCTACAGAACGAGTCCATCACCCGCCAACCACAAGCCTACTATTCAAAAAAGAAAATGTGCAACGTGTATCTTGGCAATGGCGACGAAGACCAACCATCAGATCATCCGCGCAACATTTTTATTCCCCGAACAAACGGTTTCGTTACCGCCGACCTCTTCGATGAAAGCACCTGTTCTCGCCGCTTTTATTATTGGGAACCGCTAAAACGTTTCCTAGCTGACTGCCTCGGGAAAGAAGCGCTATTTATTTATGATGATCCAGTATCAAACATGATCGTTAACGTCGGGAAGCCAGGGCAACAGTTTAATTGGCACTTCGACACCAATGAATTCACGATCACAATGCTACTCAAGCCCGCATTATCCGGGGGCCATTTCGAATACGTTCCTAATCTTCGCACGCCAAGTGACGAGTGCTACGACGACGTCAAGAAAGTACTGGAGGGTGATAGAACCAATGTAAAACGGCTTGAACTGAATGCGGGGGACTTACAGTTTTTTCTCGGCAGGTTTTCGATCCATCAAGTAACCGAAAACACGGGTGACGAAGATCGCTTGTTACTAATTATGTCGTTCACAGAAAAGCCCGGCGTCATCGGTAGTATGGCTCGAGTAAAAGACCTTTATGGAAAAGTTACGGAAGCACATTATTTAGCAGAAAAGAAACCCGTGCGTTCAGATGGACTAGTTGACTAGATGCTTGTCGTTTGATTGATGCCGGACTCAGAAAGCACATTTAGTGGGGGCGTAAACCGCTCATCTTTTCTTTACAAGGGCAACGATTTGGATCAAGATGGCTCTCCTTAAGTCATATAATTTAATCAACGTACTCTGATGCCGGCTAGTGACTTTTCTCAAGCTGTTAGGTCTGAATCTCAACGCCAACACAACTACCATCGTTTCACACTGCGTCCCTTAAACGGCGCACTGGGAGCAGAAATCCTTGGCGTTGATTTTTCTCAACCCATAGATGACGGTATGATAAGCGAAATCCGTCGCGCGCTCCTTAATCACATGGTCGTGATATTTCGAACGCAGAATGTCTCTCCTTCTCGACTCGCTAAAATTGGGCGTTATTTCGGTGATCTCCACATTAATCCTTTTGTCAGTGGAACAGATGACGTTAAAGAAGTGATATCAATACGCTCTGAAGAAAACCATGAAAAACGATTCACGGGATTGTGGCATAGCGATATCAGCTGGGGAGCGGAACCTTCCATGGGTTCATTACTTTACGCTGTCACACTTCCAGATTGCGGCGGCGACACCTTATTTGCTAACATGAATATGGCCTACGACACGCTGTCCCCAGGCTACAAAGCGTTATTAGGCGGGCTTAAAGCAGAGCACCGAGTTGACCGCTTCCATCATTCCAAAGCGCAATTCGCAGATACCCCGACCCCTGTTATCCACCCAGTAATACGAACTCACCCGGAAACTCATAAAAAGTCGTTGTTTGTAAACGAGTACTTCACCAGTCGATTTGAGAACATGAGCGAAGAAGAAAGTCGGCCCATGTTAGATTACCTATTCGAACATGCCGTTAGGCCCGATTTTACCTGTCGCATACAGTGGTCACCCGGCACCTTGGTTTTTTGGGATAATCGATGTACTCAGCACTATGCAACCAACGATTATTCGGGGCAACGCCGATTGATGCATCGTGTCACTGTGGCGGGGGATAGACCCTACTAAACAGCGGCCCAAGCCCCTTAAGAGCACAACCTAACCACAATGCAGATAACAGCCACTAACGTCGAATTTATTGGTCTTTAAAACGTAGGTGCGAAAATTACCAGCAGCCTTGTGAAACAGAATCACGATCTCACCATACACGATACCGAAAAAACGCTGCCACGGATTTGGTTCAACAGGGTACTAACTGGGCAGAGACGGCTAAAGCGCTTGCTCAACGGTTGGGAAGTTGGTATTAATTGGTTTCTTCCTCCAAGTTTAATGTGGCAGGAAATGAGAGCCACGACAATTCACTAAAGCGACAATCCACCCAAGCAATTCATCAAAGGTCAATTAAGCATGCCAGGACGAGGAGAGAAGATCTACTACCGACAAGATAGGTAGTGTACCCTGAGGTCTGTAATTTATTTCTTTAGCGATGTTCGTTTGGCTTAGGCGAAGTGAGCGTAGCGAACGAAGCCAAAGCCGGTTTTTCTGGATTAGGTGTTGAATGTTGAGCCATC
>WLWI01000419.1_pt1 | contig 41377 bp, 35 predicted proteins | sample 6701501 | NCBI WGS metagenome assembly WLWI01 (sample SAMN12718690, study PRJNA515312) | sponge metagenome | isolation source: marine sponge | host: Mycale hentscheli | place: New Zealand: South Island, Marlborough, Capsize Point | collected 2014-11-01 | reverse complement strand
CGTGTGATGATGGAATAATATATTCAAGTGTTGCATTACTTTCAGGTACTATAAAGTGGGGGGGAAGAACTCCACGTCCGGGTTCGTATAATGACCAAGAGTTAATGATTTACTTTGAAATGAATACAGATACAAATAACTTTAGGTCTATACCATATGAAAAATAAACACAAAAGTTTTGCCATAGCACTCATTGTGAATGCTATGGCTTTTTATATACTCTATAACTTATTGAAGTGGTGTCTTTGAAGACACTATTGCTTATACTTTTCCTTTAGCTTTTTAATTCTTGCTTTCTGTTTAGCAGTAGCACTATTCGGTCCGTATAACTTTTCATACAAATCAGGCTGATATTTTTTAATACTACTCTTGTTAACACCACCACCTGTTTTTGTTTTAGTTTTCTTTGTTTGAGTTCCGTATCCCGGTCTGTAAGATTTACTTACACCAAACAAATCATAGTAGTCTCCATCCTTAGCATCAGCATTACCTGTTAGTAACTTAACAAGAGCAATCGGTGTATCGAATTGAAACTTAGCAAAAATTTCTGCCAATGGTCTTAACGTTCCTGCAACTGCACCGTCTTCTTTTATTCCTTTACGAACCTTACCTATCACGCTTGTGAATGGGTTAACACCATCAGTCGTCATACTTCTCTTACCATCTAATGTATCTCTAAGGTTCTCTAAACCTACTCCAATAAATGGAATCTGATATAAAAGATTTAATCCCAAAGCAGCATCTCTTAATGCTCTGTATGCCCTGTCTTTTTCTGCATCACTTTTAGCAAAGAGCAATGCCGGTGAGTATGCTGCAGCAGTAAACAAAACGTTAGCTACACTATAGTTTAACACGAACTTTCTTAGGTCTGATTTCTTAGGTACTTTTTTATTCATAATATCCACACCTATAGACATACCTGATTGACTCACGTTGTTCATCATTAAGTATAGAGAACTACCAAACATAGTAAAGAACCTTGCAAAAGGATTCTGACTTTGTTGCATCTGACTTTTTTCAGTCGCTCTTCTTGTTTGCTGAGTAGAGTTAAAGTCATTGAATAATCTTAACGCCTCAGCCTTACTCATACCATTCGCAATGTTTCTATTATACAAAGCCTTGTATCCAAGTACCCCTAAGATATCACCTGCTACTGTGGTAAATCCTAAGGTTTTATCTAAGGCTCTCTGACCTCTACCTAACCTTCCTTGCTGAGCCTTTATTTTCTTAAACGTTCTACTACCTGATTCAAGACCAAAGACATCTCCCTCTAATCCTTTCTTGATACGATTATCAAATGTAGCAGAAACCTCTCTTGCCTCCCTAAGATTTGTCCTCAACATTACCAATACCTTTGCGTAGTCATACATAAACATAGCAAGGTCTAACCCCGGTATGTTGTTCTTCTCCTTAGTGGCAGAGTATTGTTCGAATGCTTGTATAAAAGAAGCCATCTGCTTAGGTATCTGAACAACCTTAAGTGCTAATGCAAACCCTGTAAACGCACTCTGTGATTTAGATACGATATCATTCTCAAGACGAGGACCTGAATCAGGATTGATTGCATAGTTTAATGAAGTCTTAAATAAATTCTTAAGACCTGTGCTATTTAAAACATTCTGTATAGCTTGACTCTTAAGAACCTCATTCATTTGTTTCACACCTAACGCATAAGCCTTATACTTTTCCATAGACTTAACGTGCTCTTCCATCACCTCGCTAAATGATAAACCAATTTTTACGTCTTGGTCTTTATTGGTACGTTCTTTTAAAGCAGGAGCATACTCTGCAGTAAACACTTTACCAAACTCACCCGAGCCAATCATCTCAGATGTTATATCGCTTTTGTTTATAGTTTGAACCGGGAAGTAGTTCTCCACATAACCAAGGTTAACATCATTAGCTTGAACATAAACTGCATTTGTCTGCTCGAAGTATTCGTTAGATAAAAACTCAACGGTCTGCTCAACCAACGCTTGATTGTCAGGTCCTATTTGTTCTTTAATCTTATCTATATCTACACCCTGTGCTTCTAACTTTTTTCTCTGAACATCATTCAAGGATAAAGCGTATAGATACATAGCTTGGTCTGTTCCAATTCCTTTTGAAAACTGATTGTTATGTTCAGTATTCTTAAAGTTATACTTAACCAACTCAGTTCCTAAAGAGTATTTCCACTTAGACCATTTTTTTCCTGTAGTATCTTCAGCCATTGAATCCATTCTTGATTCAGTTTCTCTTACACCCTGCAGATTGTTCTCATCAAATTCATTTAGTTGGTCATAGAATATCTTAGTAAACATTCCGTTAGAATATCTATCAAGAGTTCTTGTCATAGTACCTAAATGTCCTACGGTGTTTCTCATAAACCTACTAATAGAATTAGCGTTAAGTTTAGAGTTATCCATAAACTGATTTAAGAATTCCGAAAGACCTGCCTTGAAACCATCTTGTTTGTATGCCAACATAATAGCTTCACTCCTTGATTGTATGGCATCATCACTTAAGGGATTGCCATTCTCATCAAATAAAACATCAAAGTCATTTTGAATTTGAGTTTCAAACTCTTCCTTTATTGCATTGGTCTCTGCTCTTCTTGCCTCTCTTCTGTTGTTTAATCTTGCAAGAGATTCTCTTCTTGTGTTCTTTACCTCAGCAAACAATTCATTCACCTGCTCAAGTTCCATATTCATAACGTCAGAGAAAGTATCTAAAGCTAACTGTGTGTCATAGATAGCCCTCTCTTGCATCGTCACTTTTTTACCTGCTTCTATATCAGCAGCAATCTGAGTGTACTGCTCTTCGTTTATTGATAACTGCATTTGCTGAAGACCTTCTACATCATTCTTTAAAACCATCTTTAAGATATTATTAGCAGCCTTAAAGTATCCTTGACCTATAGCATCTAACCCTGCGCTTCTTCTTTTACCTGAAGCAGTACGTCTTGTCTTAGATTTAGAAGCAATCATCTTAGCCATCTTCTTGACTAATTCATTCTTCATTATCTGTCTTTGCTCTTGTACCCTTTCAAGAACTTTAACTGCTTGTCCCTGAAAGTTAGTAGGTGTTGTTGAATTAATTATAGACAACAACTTATTGATGCTTCTTCTTCTGTAGTTTTTAGAATCAGGAAGAGACTTTCTTATAAAGTTTCTAAGTCTTCTTTGTGCTTCAATAATATTATCCTTACTTATTTTTCTTTGCTTTAATGCATTTCGTATAGCACCAATCTCCCTTGTTACTTGAGGATTGTTTCTAATACCAAGTTGTCTATCTAAAGCAACTCTCATTTCCATTTGAATCTGTTCGTCTTGTCTTTTGTATACACGAGATTCTACTAATAACTCTTGAGCCTTGGCTCTAATCTCACCAAAGGTTTTAGTTCTTGTTGTTCCTCTACCTCCTCTTGGTCCTTGTGTAGAGAATGATTGAACACCATCTTTGATTTCATTAAACAATTGTAGCCCAACCTTTGCGCCACCCTCTACGTTACCAAACTCTTTTGGCATAGTAGTCATAAGGTCTCTCTGTACCTTGACGGCTTCAGATATTCTTGTTGCGCTTAAGCCTCTATCTTTTAATACAACTCGTATTGCATCGTCAGTAAAGCCTTGCTCTCTTGCCATTCTAACAATAGCTTCAGGCGAGGTGTCAGGTGCTACACTAAGTTGTAACGCATCGGACAGTACTGCACTCTCAGCCTCCTTGAAAGCCTTGTTCTCTGATAAAAGGTCTACGACTACCGCCTCTGTAAATTCATCAAGCGACAGGTCTTGTATTTGCTCCGCACTTAATTTAGATATACCTGTTAGTTTTTTTACAAAATCAAACAACTGCTCTAACCAAGCCTTAAAGTTTTTCTTTTGTGCAGCGGTAGCGAATGAAGCACCTTTGTTTCCTATTGCAGTAGCAAGGGCTTCTTCAAGAATGTACGCTTCAATCTCAGCTTCTGTAGCACCATCAGCAATCATTTGTTTTATAACTTTCTTGTATGACTTACTGTTTCTTACATCAGCTTCATACTGAGTTCCTTGTACAAGTGACAATCCTTTTTCGTATGTCTCAGGAGTTAAAGCCTTAGCCGTGTTTAACCATAGGTGACCGAACTCGTGTACCGGTGTATCATAATTTTCAAGAGAAGGATTTAAGTATAGCTTACCGTTGTAAACTGCACCATAAACTTTTTGATTCTTAGTCATTAACTTCTGAGCATTCAGTTCAGATGTTAGTTCATCGAATGCTTCCTGACTTGTTACCACCTCTGTGTTAGGGAAAGACTTTGTAAGTTTAGTTATAAATCTTTCGTAGTTTGTTTTGGTAGCTTCTGTTGCTTCGAAGTTAGTACCTGCTTTCATTGAGGCTCTACGCATCTCGGCACTACGTGCTTCACTTGCGGTAGTACTTCTTGTTGTTGCCTCTGCTTTAACTTCGCCTGTCTTCTTGTCTATCTTAGCAGCTACCTTCTTTTTAATTATACCATCTACTTTAGCATTGATTGTGCTTAAAGCATTCTTGTTAACAGACCAAAAAGGAACTGTGTCTTCCATCATAGCAACTGCCTCACCTCTAATATAAACCGGGTAGTTCTTATGTGTTTTTATTCCCTCCTCTATCTGTTGCTCTTGAGTTACAATGGCATCATCAATATTTTGTTCTGTAATTGGGTTACCATTCTTGTCTGTGATTTTTAAAACCATAGTCATAGACCCCATTGGTAAATCGGATGCAAACTGTTCTACATTTTCCGCTCGTAATGACTCCTGTGTCACACCCTCGGCAGCAAACAACTTACCAACCTTTGTACCTGCTTCAACGTTAGCTAAAGGAAGAACCGCTTTGAAGATAGCAGCCTTAGTATCTACATCTAACTCCATAAACAATCCTTTAAACTCTTCTAAAGTTTGAGACCTTTGAGCAATTGCATTTACTATATCTGTTTTACCTCCAAACTTTTTATTAGATAAGTCTTCCATCATTGCTTCAAAGATGGCTTCACTATTCTCTGACTCCTCAATTTTTTCAATAAGAGAATCTAATAGCACCACATTTGAATCTACTGCAGAAGGAGACATATTGTATACGATAGCATAGTCAGCACCAATAGAACCTTTTACAATTTCTCTTGCCGCATCAACACTAATAGAAGCCCAAGCTATCTGCTTACCATAGACTCCCTCTTGTAGTGGAAAGAAAGGTCCACCCATTCTTTTTTCATCTACCTTTAATTGGTCAGCCATAACAAGATTGATTCTTTTACCCTCCAAATCTTTGACCTTCATCTTAGGAACTTTACTTTCAAGTTCCTTATTCTCTGTAACAACAACAGGAGTAGGAGTAACCGAGGTCTCTTCAACCACAAATGATTTCTCACTTAGTTCCGGTTGAACTTCTTCCATTAATTCTGTTGCTCTTTTTTCTAATTTCTTTTTTCTTTCAGGAGTAATAGTGGTATCATCAAGTTGGAATTGTTTCTTCCCATCAGGCTCAAGCATATTCTTAAGGTCATTAACCTCTTGCTCTAACTCCGGTGTAACTTCTTCAGCTACCTGTTCAACCTCTTCTTGGGATTCAATCTCTTCGGCAACCTGTCCCTCAGACTGTACTCGTTCTCCCAACGCTTGGCTATCTTCGGTTTGTTCTTGTGCATCCACGCTCTCTGTGCTTGACTCTTGAATGGCATTGTCTTGTGTGTTTTCGTTATTAACTATCTCAACTTCTTCTTCAACTAAGACACCTTTATCATTCATTATAATCTTCTTGGGCGCATCTTTAGTTGTATTAGACTTCTCATTCTCAGCAGCAGTAATTCTTTTATCTACTTCTTCAAATGCTTCTTCGTCATTGTCTACTTGTATTGCGGATTTAAGCAACCTCTTATTGTTTAGCTTCTCTAATTCTGCAAGGAAAGCCTCACGTGTAAATGTCTTACCATTTATGGCATACTTCTTAACCCCTGTTCTTACGTCTGAACCTGACTGTTGTTCTTGTACGCCAATCACCCCTTCACCTGCAAGTAGTACTTGCTGCTCATCAGGTCTTAGTTTTTTGTTGGTTACAATATCTGATATCTCCGTATTAATATCTTTTATCTTTTGAGAAAAGACTTGCTTTCTATTCGGAGTAGAACTTAATTCATTTCTTGCTGCTAATAACTTTGTTAGTCTTGCCTCTATTGCAGGTGAAGACTCAGACATTAGAGCATCTGTGATTTTGTTTCTACCAATACCCATTAGGCTTTGTGCCTCTCTTCTCAAGCCAATGTTCTCTTGTATGAGTTGGTTTTGTTCAGGAGTTAACTGACCCAACGTCTCCATATTGTTAGCGAAATTCATAATTCGTTTATCGCTATATCTTAACTTAGAAAATTCATCAAGTGACATCAACGAGTTAGCTATATCTAACTTGGTAGTTGCTTGATTATCCATAAAGACATTGTAGGCAGCCATAGGTGTATTGTTACCAAAGCCACCAATCATTTCAGCCGCTATCTCTTTACCATCTAATTCTTGACCTGCTACTATCTGAGCAAGTGTTTCTCCAACACCTTCAGCAATAGGGTCAAACACTACTCTTTCAGCCCCTACTGCCGCTATCCTTGCACCTCTACTCGCTAACAATCCCGTCTTAAATACACGACCTGCCAATCCCAACATAAAGAAATCTACCGCACCAATAGTTAAACCTCTTTTTAAACCTATCTCTCTACCTTTGTCCCATACTTCTTGGTCTTGAAGAGCCATCTTCAACTCTTCAGGATTCATTACATTATACTTCTCACGTGCAGCATCCATTACTGCATTAGTATATTCTAACGCTACCATTGTAGAAGCAAAACCTGTTCTGAAACCATAACCTGCACCGGTTAACGCACCTGCTGCAGTACCTGCACCGGGAACAACACTACCATATACCGCACCTGTACCTGCACCTGCTGCAGTACCACCTGCTATCAGTTTATATCCATATGGTAACATTTGACTCATACTCTGAGCCGCTAAGGTTAACGAAAGTTCACCCGGATTATCTAAGAATACATCAAAGGCTTCTTGAAAACCTCGTGCGTTGTGCCATCTTCTTTGAGTACGTCCGGTCTTACCCGTCTTCGCTTGTTTCATATACTCAATAATCTTTGTAGCTACTTCCTCTGTGCTTGACTCATCGTCAATATCTTCAATACCTAAGGACAAAGCTAATATCATATTACCAACCTTCCCGTTTGCCAATCCACCTTTCCAAGCATTAGACACAGAAGACCAATCATCCACGTAGGCTTCACGTGCTTGTTTATCTACCTTAGCATCAAGCCAAGTTCTTGAAACCTGATAAGCATCAGCAGCTAATTGTTGATTGTTAGCAGCCGCTTGATACTGTTCGTTTATTCCTCGTATTAATTCTTTTTCTAAATCAGTCTTAGGTACAACCTTAGTTATATCTTTAGCAGGTACACCAAATTGCTGAAGAGCCTTTACGTCAACGTCATCCATTATCGCATCAGCTTCTTGCCCTTTGTATGCAGCTATTTTAGATTGCTTTCTATATTGTTTATCAAGAACTAAATCAAAGTCCTCACGGACTCTTTGGAACTCATCTTGATTTACCTGAGGTCTTAGTTGGTCTGCCTCATCATTTAACTCTTGTAGGATTGCCTCACGGTCACTTCTCTTTCTACCATTGACATAGAGAAACCCTAACTTTTCTTGTTCTTCTGCTGATAAATCTTTTTTGTAATAAGGAGAATCTTCGATAGCACCAATAGTAGACATAACCTCTTCGTATCTGTCGTGCATCTTTTTGTACGAACCATAATCTAAGCCTCTGTCTTTATAAAACTTATTAGCCTCTCCGTCTACTCTGTCTATAGTTTTCCAACTTCCTTCAGAAAAATCAGCAGCTTTTTCAGGGTCATCAAAGTAGAAGACCTCTCCTCTTTTTACCGCTTCTTCATAGGCTTCTAAACCATCAAGTTCCTTCCACCAACTCGGGTCGCTACCATAGAAATCACCATCAGCATCAGGAAATAATGTAGGGTATACTACTTCTTTTCCGTCTATATTTGCTGATTGAAACTTAACTGTAGACTCTGTACCGTCATCGTTTATGCGAGGAGTTTTTCTTAAGTTGTTTGCTCTTACTGCGTTTGATATCTCATCCTGATTTTCAGGAACTTCATTTGCAGCGTGTGCATTAATTTTTACAAAACTTCTTAATGCCGCTGCTTCCTTGTCGTTAGACATAATGGTCTGAAGGTCTATGGTTTTAGTAGAACCATCAGTTGCTATAACCTCCATAGCATCTCCCATTCCTACCTCTCTAAAAACAAAACCATATTTACCATACAAGTTAGTAAAGTATGATATGGCATCTTCCTCATCCATTTCCATAGACTTGGAATCGGTTGCCTCTAATGCTGCTTGAAAGTCTTCTGATTTTAATGTTGCCGCCCTATCTGCTATAAGGTTTTCATTTGCAACCCTTGCAGCTTCTTCTTCTTCTTTTTGTTTATTGGCTAAAAAAGGAGCATCTTGTTCGGAAATCTCAATAGACTTTTGAATGTCAGCACTCTGCTGCTGCATTGCGTTGTCTACCTGCTCTTGTGTAGGGTACATTCCTAATTCTTTCATAGGATTTCTGTACAGGTCTTCACCTGTATCTTGCCCTACAACAGGAGGCTTTCTACTTAGTAGTTCTTTTAACTCTTCAGGGTCAGTTGGAAGGGTCTTAATCTCTGCAGAACCCGAAGAACCATCTTCCCCAAGTAATTCCGAATCGTCTTTTTTTTTTACAGGTGTCTTTGAAGACACTCCCATAAGTATACCGAAGTCTTCTTTAGATTTTCTATATCCCTGATTAACAAACAACTTGTACATATCTTCACGTGCATCGTTGTTGCCTTTCATCAATACTTTGAATTCATCTATTGATTTACTATATCCATTTTCAACGAATAATTTATATGCGTCTTGTATAGCTTGTTCGTTCATATTACTTTATGTTTAATATTTTGAGCCTACTCCTGTTGGATTAGTTGTTTGTGATGGTGTTTTTCTTCTACCACTTGTTCTGTTACTATTCTTTGTAACCTCTGCTCTGTCCCCTACAAGAAGAGACATTGTTGCGATTTGGTCTTTTGCGCTACCTAAGTGAACCTCTTTAGATAAAGCTAATAACTCGTCTACGAATTTAGTAGCTTGAGCAGGACTAAATCCACTTGAAGCATCTAAATCAAAAGTCTTAACTACATTCCCGTCAGCATCTGAGATTGTAATATTATCAAAAGCACCTGAAGTATCCACAGAATATCCACCTAAGCCCGGTAGATTGCTTACTACCCCTATTAAGTTAGCTTTAGTTTTGTCTTCGTTATCAGCTACAAACATACTTGGCTTCAGACCTGAGTCTTCTCTTACAATTCTATCATACGCCACACCAAGGTCTTCAGTAGATGTGCTTTCACCTGCACCGAATCCTGTAGAAGTACTATTGAATGTTCTACTTTTGTTAATACCACCTGCTTTTATTGCAGCAGCAACGTCTTGTATTTTATCCTTATCTTTTAAGAAGAAGTTAACTGCTCCTCCTACCCATTGTTCTTGACCTAACTGACTGCTATCTGCACCTGTAAACGATATTGTTTCTGAAGGTGTGCCGTCAAGGAATGTTACAATAACACTATTACCATCTCTGTCAATCTCATCGATATTAGGGTTCGCACTTCTAATAAATGAAATAGCTTCTTCAACTTCATTTTCATCTCCATAATAAAGTTTAGAAACATTACTCATAATGTTTTTATCCTTCTTGTCTTTGTCGTCTTTGTCTTTATCTGTTTTAGACTTGTCGTTCCACTCATTAAAAGTTTTAATATCAGAAGTTTTGTCAATCTTATTACGTATTGCGTTACGCATATAGCCATACACCGCATCCTTTTGCTCTTCAGCATATGGATTTCTTGCTTTATCAAAAACAGGTTGAGGACCTTGAGCGGTTCTCTCCATTAATATAATTTCTCCTTTACTGTTTTTAGCTTCCTCTTCGTCAAAAGTAAAAGTGTAAGCCTGTCCATTTTTCATACCAATACCATTTGTTAGTACTGATGTCATATTAAATAGATTACTCATTTGACCACTAATGTAATCGTCTTCTGCTTCTATGTAGTAGTTAATTGCTTCTACTGCCTTAGGGTCAATACCCAATAACTCAGCTTCCTCTTTACTTATTCTTTTAAGCATAGGGTCAACACTTGTAAGTATTTGTGCTGCTCTTGTTCTACTACCATTCTGTGTTTTAGCAACAACCTCCCAAGCACCTACGCCATCTACCCACGCTTGTGTGGCTTTATCTACGTTATACTTATCAAACTCCCCTGTTAACTGTCCTTTTAATGCACTAACTGCTACAAGGTCATTTGGGTTTGTTGACATTTCCATAACCCCTGTCTTAGGATTCTTCTTTTTAAAAGCAACACTTACCTTTCCGTTCTCAGGATTTACGTATAACTCACTACGATTAAAGTCAGCAAAGCCTTCTGCATTTTCCATAAGCCATATCTCTAATTCTTGAGATGAAGCATCAGGGTTCTGAGATTTCATACGCTCCATTTTAGTAGCGTATACATCTTGATAATCTTGCATCAAACTAAACGCTTGGTCTGTACCGTCTGCTAAGTTTTGACGGTTTACAAGAAAGTCATTTAACTGAAGGTCTCCTGATTTTAATGCAGCAATTTGTGTTTGTAATGTTTTAGTTGCAGTCTCACCATACTTTAATCCCCATTCTCTAATAGATGTGGAATCACCCTGTGGCTTATTTGCTATGTTAGCCATAAACGCATCAGTAGAAGCGTTAATGTCTTTAATTCTTTCAGCCCTTACCTCTCGCTCTTTAGCTAAGATATTAGTAAAGTTTTCACCTATCTCAGCCCAATTTAATTCAGTTTGAGGGTCACGAGGTTCGTATTTATAATATGTTCCTGCCATTGCTTACTTTATATTAAACGGATTTGGTGTTCCATATATTCCCTGTTGTTGAAACTTATACAAATTGGGATATAAGGTTGGGTCTAATTGAAATGGTAGTTGAGGTTGTACTCCTTGTTGAAATAGGCTACTTCCTTGTGCCTGACCAAAAATACTTGGTGTATTTAATTGCAACCCACTCTGTAGACTTGGATTAAATGCACCCGTAGGTGTAGTAGTGCCACCAATCGGTGGTACGGTATTATTCTCAGGAGTTATGTCTTTAACACCTGAAAAGTCTTGTCCTAACATACCCACTCCTTGCTTTACAAAACTTAAAGCACCTTGAACACCTTGTTGATTAGCTATGTTTGCTTTTTGTTCTGCTACTGCTGCGGCTTTTTGTGCGCCTTCAACTTCACTTAAATCTAATTGAACACCAATATCTCTAAGCCTTGAATCTTCTTCTACCTTGAACTGCTCTATTTGTTGCATATCAGTATTCATAGCATCACGAACCTTTCCTTGCCCTTCATTTTGAGCAGCAAGTACTCTACCTGCGGTAGCAGCGCCACCTCTTTCACTTTCAACACCGGCTTCTAATGCTTGAGAACCTGCTGATAAAAGTGCTTCTCTCTGTCTTTCGTATGGTTCTTTCTGTATTGATAAAGCATCGGCAAAGTTAACTTCAAGTTTCTTACGAGCCTTATTCATTTTTTCTTTAGCTGCGGCTTCAGCCTCCATTTGTTTTCTACGCTGCTTTTTAGCCTGTCCAAAAGACATAGCAGTACTAACACCTGTTGCTGCTAATCCAACACCTGCGCTAATCAACATAGCCGTACTTGTTGCTACTCCCATATTATAATTTTTTTATCATTTCTGTTGTGTAAGAGTCTCCGTTGGTGTATCCTAAAGATAAATATGTGTCGGCTAATGCTTTATGCTTTATCAAAGCGTATGAGTATTTTGCCCCACTATTCTTACATATGTTTGTAAGAGTTTCAACTAAAAGTATAATAGCTTCTTTTCTATGAGGCTTTTTTCTATATGTCCTTGAAGACACTATCCAATCGACCCAAGCTACATTTGAATTAGTGGTATACAAAAAACCTGCGCATACAGGTTCGTCACCATCTAAAATCATTATACCACCCTCCCCGTTATCAGGCAAAAAATCTCTTAGAGGTGCATCCCACTTCCAATCTTTCCACCATTTGCAGAGAATATCATCGTAGTCACTACTATTGAGAGGTCTAATATTAAACTCCATACGCTACAAAGATACTAAATTTTAAGGATAGCTTTTCATAACCTCTGACTCTAATGCAAAAAGGTTAATAGGATTTGTGTTCCCGTTTGTTATTGTAAATAATGCATAGTGTCCAAGAATACCGTGTGACTCCGCTACTGCGTTCTTTATAAAGAATATAAAGTTTGTAGCTGAGGTAGGAGCAGTTGCCCCTGCCACTACGTCTACGACAATATTATTTGCCCCTTGTAATGGGTTTACATTTATGTCTGTTATGTTCCCACCCCAAGTAATATTAATAACATCATCACCATTACGTTGTCCGTAATAGATAGAATCTCCTATACTTACGATAGAACCAATTATAGTTGATGGCGAAAACACATACGTTGTTGAGTTACCTACGGTTAGATTACTTATTGAATCACTTATACCATTTAAAGAACGTAAAGCATACTCTCCAATAGAAGCCGGTGTTGTCCCACTATTTCTAATAAACGCATAGTACGATTGTTCTTTTCTTTCAAACCAACTACTTTGAACAAAACCTGAATCTTGAATATCAGAAGTTACAGTAGCAGCCCAACTATCATCACCCTCTATGTTTAATGTTTTAAATAGTTTATTCTGTAAAGGCTCATCATTAAATACAGAAATAATCTGACTTGAATACTGAGTCCCGTAATAATTGTTTCTGACCTCGTTTGTGTTATGGCGGTAAATGTTACCTCCGTTAAACGTATAGAAGTAATTATTCATACCTATCATATAGTCAGGAAAATAAGAATAGAATGAAGTCCATCCTTTCACCCCATCATCGTGACTTAATGTGTAATTATCTTTAACTGCTACCGGTCTATTGTCTGCCATAATTCTTTTTTTTAAGTTGGGTCACACGCACCTTTTTGTACCACAACTCCGTTTTGTACTTCAATCCAATTATTGTTTTCTATATGATAGAATCCATTTGAAGCAATCTGTGAACCGTGAGCATCAATAAAAATCCAATCGTGTATATTCGGAACGCCACTTGTTCCTGTTACAGGTGCGTTATACATTTGTACTTCTAAAAGTTCAGAACAAGCACCATCTGCATTTATTTGAGGCTTGTCAGATGATTGATACCCTGTAAGTAATACAGGACAATTAGCTTCTACTGCAAAACCTGTTCCGCTACAAGGACCTACAAATTCAATGTTTATCATAGCAGGTGTTGGCGATGTTTTTGGTATAACCATTACAACCGCACCGGGGCTTTGGTTTGGTGTTAAAGAAACATCAGTTGCATCTATTGAAACAAATACACTTTGACCTGTGTTTACAAACCCCTGCCCATTCACGTATTCCTTTTCAACAAGATTTCCTGAGAAGCCTCCTGTTGAAAGACCACAGTCATCAGATGTGTTTCCAACAACAACAAAAGCACCTGTGTTAGGAGAGGCGTGATAGCCATCTACAGGTGAACTAACCTTATTGTATACTACACCATTGAAAGTTGCTCTAACTCCATCAGGGACATCGTATGGGTCGAGTGTTATTATTATAGCACCCACGTCATTAGATGAATCTCCTGTAAACAAATCTAATTTGTATATTCCCTGCGCACCACTACCTGTAATGGTTTCGCCACAAGGTACGGCACAAGTTATACAAACCTGCTCGGGAAGTAAAGAGCAATTAACCTGCTCTCTACTCACCACTCCGTCAGAATAAAAACCATCTGCAGCGCAGGTAGTTAAACCTGCATCGTCATATACTGCTGATGAGTTTGTTAATGTTGTTCCGTCTAAATAAAATATTGCCATAATTTAACTTTCTTATTTTTAGCTACAAGGTTGACCTTGACTTATTGAATTTAATCCCGGGTCTACCGTACCTGTTTGAGCACATATTGTTTCTTGGTCTACGCCACTTGCACCTCCGATGCTTCCACCTGCTGCAGTTCCATCACACGCAATGTAAGAGAAACTCTGCCCTGTTTGTGATGTTGTAAATAAAGTGTACGTTGTACAACCACTATCGGATATATCACACTTTTCGTAATCACCACAATTAACCGTACTGTTTGATTGTATAGTTGCATTAGGAGTGTCGCTTGTTACCTCAAACAATTCACCACATAAAATTGTAGTACCTTGATTTGCACCAACACCTGTTCTGTATTGTACCGTGTCACCTGTTGTAAGGCTTCCAAACGTATCCTCTACAATCCAAATGTATCCTGTATCACAATCTATCAACCTATATTTTAAGTCCGGTAAATCACCACAATCACAACAAGCCGAAGTAGGTGAATCTCCAAAACATAATTCCATTGGAGTGCTTGTTCTGTAATCCCAAATTAAATACAACTTATCTCCTGCTGAGGGCATATTAAATTCAGCAAAGTATGATGTGTTTCCATTAGCAGGAACATCAATTGGATTGGCAGTATTCGCTGCAGCCAATAAATCCGCAATACCTTGTTGACCACTACCATAAGATGTATTCGTTCTTAGATATTTAAACTTATCTGACGTTATGTCAAAGTTATAGTCATCACCGTTGTTTACATTCTTGTCTGACATTATCTTAATAAGCGCAGAATTAGCCGGAATCACACCGCCCCCTTGTTGACCAAAGATTTGTTCGTATAAAGAAACAATTGCTCCTTGACCTGAGTTAAACACCACCGTTTCTGAATGTAATGGAGATATAAATGTTCCGTCAGTCCATCTGTACTTATCCGTTATCTGTAAACCTGCATCAGCCGTACCTCCTATGTGTACAAGATAAATTGTTATATCATCAGCATCAGGACAATTTACTGTAAACGTTATATCAGTTCCAATTGGTCCTGAAATATTTAAAGAAACTTCTTCCTCGTTTACTATGTTCTTGTTAAACGTTAATGTACCATCTCCTGTAGTTTGTCCTGTAGTATACGTAGTTAGGTTATACTCTGCAGTTATAGTTGCGCTACCATTGTTAATACTATAATCAATATCAACTCCACCAACTAACACACCAAGATTAATGCAGACATCATATCCACCTTTTGTTGCATCGTTAATAGTTAAAGATTGGGTTACACCACAATCAAGGCAAATAACTTCTGATGGTAATTCTTTAAGGTTTGATGAAAGAACAAACTCATTCATATAAGGGTCATATCCACCTAACTTTTGAGTGTTGAAAGAGTTATTAAATAAATCTCTAAACCAAGGTCTCATACCTTGTTGAGATATAACTTCTAATTGTTCGTTCTGACCTGCACTTCCTACAAGCCTAAGTACTGCACCACGCTTAGCATCTGTAAAGTACTTATCAGCACCATACATAGCAAAACTTTCAGGGTTGTGGCTAATACCAAACTCTTCACTTCTTGCAATCTGAGTACCTAATACTTCAGGAACAGATGTTAATGAACTACCACCTGCTGCATCAGAAAGTAAATTCTTACCTGCTAACACATATGATATCCTATCTTCTTGTAGCACAAGTATATCAGTCCTTCTCCCTACTATTTTCATAGCAGGTCCAAACGATTGCTCTAATGCTTTAAAGTTTAATAACCCTCCGTTAAATTCATTTAGTTTATTAATATTAGACTCTGAATTATAAACACCACTATAAGTTAAATCTGAACTTCTTCTTTCTAAATCAAATAATTTAGAATCTGTGGTCAACGCCCTGTTTCCTAAAACAATTGGTTTACCTGTGATAGCATCTTCTATTTTGTAACTTTCAACACCGTTACCAAAAGCATAACAGTTAAAGAATTCTGTATTTATAATTGCCGGTATATTATTGCTAACACTTTGGTTTTGAATATTTCCTTCGTGCTCTCCTATAGCAGAAATCGGATATGAAGTTGAAGACTCATACCATAAATCAGGCGCTGAATCTTGAGGGTCTGATTCAAATACAATTAAACCATTTGCTCTAATAACTTCTATACGCACACTTAAGTATGCATTTTTTCTTTTACCTCTATATCCTTTTGTGCTTTTTACACCAAAGTAAGTTCTTGTACCATTATTGTAAAATTGCATATAAACATTCCCTACACTACAAGGACGATTACGTACATCGCTTCCGTCTCCCGATTGATAATTAGGACCGTTAACACCTGTTCCTTCGGTATCTGCTTGTTGTTCTAATGACCCTGCAATATTATCACCATTAAACCATTCTTGAAAAGATTGGTATTCTTGAGAAGCTACAAACGTAGCATCAACATCCCAAATTTTCTTAGGTACGTTTCTTCTTGGTCCTCTCTTACTTCGTATATCAATTGTTATACGAGACCCTGCAGGTATGGTATAATCTATGTAAGTTCCCGGGTTATCAGGGTCTTCAATATCAACAGGATAATCTATAACCCTACAGTTTCGACCATTACTTTTTTTCTCTCCGTAATCAACCACAGGATTATCACCAACATCTGTATTAAAGTTGTTAGCCCTAATCTTCATATACACCCCTGCCGGTACGCTTTCTATAACGATACCTGAAGAATCAATAGGAGGCGGCTCTAAGAAATCTCTCGTTTGTGCTTTTTTCTCTAACACAGTTGTCCAAGTACATCTATCAACAGAGCCTGAAGTATCTGACTTCACAATTAACTCATCGCCCTCTTGTATTTTTTGAGAATTTTGTCCTTCTAACAAAAAGTAATCCGCTCCTGACGTTGGGTCTCTAAAGAAAAAATTACTATAAATAACATCGTATGCTTCTTTGTCGGGCTTAATACAAAACTTATATCTCGTAGCCCATTCCGGTGCAATCTGTGTGTCAGGTATGTTTACTATAATCTCATTCTTTGTGTCTGACAAAGCACAAGGTACGTGTATTGTATTGTTAGGACTGACTAAAGCCGTTGATGAACGATTATACTCATCCATATAAACCATACCAATCTCGTAACCTCTATTACTATGCAAACTTGAAGGGTCTCCAATTTCTTGAAATGAAGAATCAGCTTGAGTTATTTTATAATATTCGTATACTGTTTGTGTTGGCGTTACTGCATCAAAAAATTCTACTGCAGGAATTTGTAAGGATAATATGTTTGAACCCGGTGAAGCTATAATTTCAATAGGCTGACCTACTGCAGATATACCTCCGTCTGATTTTTGTAGTGAATCTAAACTACTTTGAACAGAACAATAAAAAGCATCTGTAAAAGTAGTTCCATTACAAGATGTTGGTACACTTTCAATGTTAGTTGTAACACCAATTTTTTCAGCAAAATCTACAGAAGTTGCTAAAGCGTATACACTACTAAAGTTAACCGGTAGTATGTACGTAAAATCAATACTTGTTTCTTGTGTTTGCTGACTTGGAAAAGGTGTTTGACCTGAAAAACTATTATGCTCAAATCTAAAAATAAAAGATATTGAAGAACCTGCAACCAAATCTAAGTCTGTAAGGTCTATGTTTAATACAGACTCAGGTATAATTTGATTGGTATCAATACTATAATTACCATCTGTTTGTGTTGACTCAAGGTCAACCAATCCTATATCTTGTGATTCTAAAGATAATGTATACTCAAGTTTTGTTGGTACGTTGTTTCTTGACAAAACATTACCCTCTAAATAATTACCATAAACAAGTCTATTCCCCATCAAAGTTTGAGCCTGTGCCTTTAAGGGAACGTTGTCAAATAGTCTGAGTATTTCAGAGTCAGGAAGTATAGTAAATATTTTACTATTATTAAACCTGTATGTGTACGTTGTATTATCTGCAAGACCTAAGTCTTCTTTGTCAAGTTTTTCTATAATCTTTATTGTACTGCTATTCATATCTTTAAATAACAAGTCAATAGATTTTACAAGAGGACCTCCTGAGTCATACGTAATATCACACATATTTGTGCTATTAATCATACCTGAATTCAAAGCAGTTATAGCATTATACCTAAACGTATTTGGTATAAAAGAAGGGTTTGAAAATTGAGAAGTAGCTGAGTATTCTTTATCCTCATATCTATATCTATAGGCAAAACATATGAATCTATCTTCCAAGAAATTATCTTGAGAAGAAGTAATCAAAGGAGTTATTGAAGGCGCATTGCTTGGCGGCTTCTTTACAACAAGAATAGACTCTGCTGAAAAACCATCTAAGTTGTTTACAGGGTTACCATAATTTTTTCTAACATTAATCTGTCTTGGTTGATTATAGTTGTCTGTAAAGTAAAGAAGGTCTTCTACTTTAGATACACCTGTTATTAGGTAATCAAAGCTAAAGTTTAAAGTTGTCTCTAAACCCAAACCTATCTGCTGCATCACACTTATGAGATGATATGTTAAGATATTTGTCTTGGTGTCAAGCGACACAACCATATCTACAATTTGTAATGGCGCTCCCGGATATTCAAATTGGGGGTCGTGAACAAACCAATACACGGTCTCTTCCGCTCCATCTTCAAAAGCACCGATACATCTTGCTGCCCCACTAAGAGGGTTTCCATTAAACTCTAATGTAGATAGTCTTTCATTTCCTTTTGAGTTTTCTACTGTTCCTATTTCAGAACCTTCAGAAGAACCCATACGAATATTTAAGGCATCAATGTACTCCCCGTTTGGAACGAGTCGCTCATCGAGCATTTTATTCATTCTACCCTTAATGAAATTCCTTGTTACGTTTGCCATATTACTTTATCCACTTATCAGCACCTCGCATATTCATTAACAATCTACCCGGATGGATATTACTGATTCTTATTTTTGCGTTTCTTAGAAGTGCTCCTTTTCTTTTTCTTGTTCTTGCTATGATATATTCCTGTACGTTTAGTTTAGAACTAAGTATAGCATATTCAATAGCAGCATAGATATAATCTTCAAATAGTTTATTTACAGAGACCTTTGTGTCGTCTCCGTTTTCCATACCATCTGATACATATTCAAGTATAATTAAATTATCCTGTATACTTGAACTAAAGTTAATCACTCCTGCTTTCTTGTCTATCGTGAAAGTTGGATTAGCATTTGCCGTTTCTGTATTTAATCCAAACCTTGCCCCTACCTCAAAATCAAAATACCAAGAACCATCTACATTATATCCCGGCATCCCATTAAAGTTTGGGTTGTTTGCATCTAAATAAATACTTTTCTTTTGCCCATTAATTCTGTCAAAATCAATATCAGAGAATTGTGGTTTTAAAACATTACCATTTACATCAAATAGTATTCTACCTGTATCATCTTGAAGATAAGCTGATGAGGTTATTGTTTGAATGTTCTCAGTTAATGGATATAGTACACCATCTTTATACATAGATATTCTAACCCAATTCACATAATCGTCAGGAAGAATGTATCTGAGAGTTTCATTTATATTTAACTCTAACACTTTTATTTCTTTAAACGCATCGTAGTTTAATTCTTGTATTGCTCTCTTTGCGTGAAATAAAACCTTAAATCTTTCTTCGTTATTTATAAGGCTATGGTTACCTGCGTACATCAACATAAAATTATTGACGATATCAAACAAGGAAACATATTGGTATGAACCCCAATTTTCGTTTTCAGGATTTCCACCTGCGTTTTCGTAATACTGATATTGTGATATGTATGCCATTAGTTCTCTTCTTGTGTGTTTTGTGTTTCTTCTGCCTGTGCAAACTGATAAACATCACCCTCTCTAATAGAGATACCTGCGTACTGCAAAATCTTAATAATCAAATTAACCTCATCATCTTGAGGTAATTCGAAGTTTTGAAAGTCAGGTTGGTTTTGGTCAAATACAGGTTCACCATTAGTTAACTGTAAGTACGTCCATCTTGGAGGCAAAGGATATCTAAAATACTGAGACATCACCTGACCAACAGATGTTAGAGTATTCGGATATGCACTTAGCAATCCGTTCTCTTGAGTGTATGCAGGATATTGTATGGTTGGACTCGTAAGTATAGAGTTGTTTAACATAGTTATTTTACTATGTGTAACCTTTTCTGCTTCTTGCATTTTGGAATTAGCCGCTATAATAGTATAAGGTAATCCAATTTGGTTTATAAAGTTTCCACTAACGGTTATATCCGTAGGTGAATTTATTGACAGAATAGTCAAGTACTGAACTCCTGCGTTCTCTACTGCTGCTATATCTCCAACGCTTACATCTACGGTAAAGTCTGCATTGGTATCAATGATTCTATTTTGACCACCAACAGTTTGGGTTGTTTGCCCTTCATCAATTATAGATTGATATATTAATACTTTATTAAGTAAATAGTAATCACTTCCTGTAGTTGAAGGAGATGGTAATGAATATAAATTATTCACCAATGGAGATGCTACCGGACTAAAAGTAGTTGACCTTTGGGTGTATAAACCTGCAGTAACAGAAAAGTAATCTAATACTTCTTCTAAACCTTTTCGTATGTCCGCCTCACCCGTTCCTGATTGACGGGCGTTCTCTTTATTTATCTGATAATTGTACTCATAAAAGTAATTTTCGAATATATCTAATTGAGCCTGTTTCGCAAATAAATTGAAATCTGATGGCGATAGATAACCGTAGTTATTCTTATTAAGTACAGACAGAACTGTATTTCTAACTGAGTTTATCATCGTAAACTTTTTTACAAAGATAAGTAAAAAAAAAGAGGGTCTTTAAAAAGACCCCCTCCTTGGTTAGTTAGCGTTAATGCTATGCTTCAGATAAGTTCTCGAGCATCTTTAATGACTCTATTCCCTCGTCTGATGATAAGTAGGAAGACACAATATACATAGGGTCTTCACCGTAAGGTACTGTAAGCATTCTACTTTTATTTGATGAAGTATTAAACCATACTTCTTTTTGGTTTTTTCTAAATGCTATTAGCTTCTTGTCGAAGAACACTTGAACATTACCCTGTAGCTTCAGCATAGGGTCTCCAAGCACGTCTAAGAACACTTTAGGGTCTTTCTTAGCAAACACTAAGACATCACGCTTTAACTCTGCGGTAGACACCTTAGATGAGTCTGTTCCAAATATCACCCTGCTTACATTTTCAAGCATATCAATAGATAAACCTTTAGCCTCAATAAGGGCATCTACTTCAAGGTTTAAATTCTCAATAGCTTTTTGTGCATCTGCCTCTTCGTTTACCTCAATAAACTTTTTTCCATTTAACGGATGGTAGTGTAAGAAACTTTGTAATACTTGATTTTCTTTTGCTACTCTCAACATACCATACTCAAAAATGATTGGCTCTAATATAGCGTTACCATCTTGCTCATCTTCAAATGGGCTTTTTTGGTTACGTGCATAACGAAGCACTCGGTTTATACCTGTGTCTTCATCAAAATACATTAAAGGGAATCTACGTGAGTTACGTGTTGGCAGCATAAAGGAAAGAGGTGCTGCATCTCTTGTTAGTTTATAGACCTTGTCTATGAATACTTTACTTTTTTTCATTTGATAAAATTTAAAATTAGAATTAATAAAGGGAGAGTGTCTTTGAAGACACCCTCCCATATTATAATCTGCTTACTCTGCGAATAAGAAGAAGTTGTTTGCACCTAATGTACATACCGCTCTCTCTGAAAGGAAGTGTACTTCCATTGCATCAAGGTCGCTATTTTGTGCACCACCTGCTGAACCTGTAATCCAAGTCTTGTAACGTCTGTCTTCAGTTTCTGAAGCACGGTAACGCACGTGTAGGAAAGGTCTCTTAGCGTTCTTACCAAGAATTTGGTCATATACTGAAGTAGAACCTGCAGGAACTAAAAGTCCATTAACTCTACCTGACCCTGCACCTGTAGGTAATCCACCTCTCATTGTTGGGTCATTCAAATATTTCCAATCAGACTTGTAGAAATCGTAACCTCTACGGAATCCTGTGAATCCTAAGTTCAATGCCATATCCTTATCGTTATCAAACAATCCGAATGAAGCAAAGTTAGCCGCACCTGTTGAACTATAACCGTTCAATCCTGCCAACATATCGTCAATATCAAATCCGAAATCTCTGTCTACAAAGATTACGTTTTCTTCAATTGCACCTTGCTTATCTAACCTTGAAACTACTGAATCAAACTCAGTTAAAGAAGATGGGTTACCACCGCCCCAAACGTTACCTCTCTGTGCTACCACATAGAAGATACCTTCAGAACCTTTGTTACCTACATCACCTGCTGCACTTGCTGCACCTGAACCTGCTTCTGCAGGAACTGCTTCAATCATTGCAGTCTCAAGATAATCGTCAAAACGCAATCTTGTTTCGTGCTCAGACTTCAAGTACCATAGGTATCCTGATGCACCATTCTCAGTTGTTACTTCTACCCAACCGATTTGAGCCATATCAGAACCTGATACTGCATACTTGTCTTTGATGATGATTGGAGAGTTTTCGAAAATCTCGTCATCAGCTTCTAAAGAACCTTGCATTCCGTTTGTACCTTTCTTGAATTCAGAACCATAAATAAATACAGTACATACTTCAAGTTGACCAAACGCTTGTCCACCTGCTTCGTAGTAAGCTACATCAAAAGAACCTGCTGCCGTATCGACACCTGTTACGATTGCTTTGTTTGAGCCACCACCTGCATTACCTGTTACCATTACGGTTTGTCCCACTCTGATAGCGATAGAACCGCTACCCGGTACTAATGTATCATTTACTGAGATTGTAGCCGTTAGGTCTGCTGCTGCACCACCTGATAAACAGTTTACATATTTAGTGTGTAGTCTTCCTTGCTCAGCCCATTTAATAAGGTCAGAGTTAGAAGGCATTTCTGCTCCTACCATTCTAAGGAATGAGGAGATTGTGCGGTTACCATATCTTTCGAATTCTTTTTCATAAGTATCAGGTAGATACTGATTTAAGAAATCAAAGTTTGTAATATAGTTACTCGCTAAAGGAACTTGCTCAGCACTCGGCTGCAATGCAAATCCCGGAGTTGGGTTAACTTGTCCTGCCATTTTTGTTTTTTTTAGTTTTTAATAATTTATTTTCTACTTTTAATTCTAAGCCCTTTTCCGCTATCGGGATTTACTGCTCGGAATTGAGTTCCCCCTTTTGTAGTAACCTCAGGTGTTCTACGCTCAGACATATTAACGTTCTTAGTCTTACGCATAACATCATCGACTGCTTCTGCTTTACCTTGCTCATAAAAGAACTTGGCAAATTTTTCAGGGTTCATCGCTACGGAAAGTGCTCTATGGTATCCAACTGCATCCTCAACTAAACCATCCTCATTCAAAAACTTCTTTATGAAGTTCTGTGGAGTCTCGTGTTGTTTACGAATCTCAGTCTTATCCCCGGGGTTGAAGTTGACTTTCTTGTCTCCATCTACAGTAAACTCAAAACCTTTGAATTCACTTCCGAAAACTTCGTCAGTCTTTTTAACAAACCAATCTGATTTGCGTTTAGCTTCCTCCTCGTAGGTACTCGCCTGTTGAACATATTGCTTATATTCCTCTAATGCTTTCTTATCTTCGGCAGAAACATTGCTCCCACTTGACTCAAGAGGAACTCTGTATTTTTCTTTTTCAGATTCGAAATAATCTTTGGCTTTAGCAATAGCCTTTTTCTTTAATAACTTAGTTTTCTTTACAAACTTCTCTTCATCTAATTCTTCGTCATAGGAATAATCTTCCATTAACGCATCAATATCTTCAGAATCAAGTCCTTTTTCTGTAGCTACTAAGTAGTCTCTTAATATTTTATCAGGATTAGAATCATCTAAATCTCTTTGCAACTTAGCAAAGTCATCAAACCCACGTCCTGTTTCTTTTTTATATTTAAAGTAGGCGGCTACATCCTCAGGTAATTCTTCCCTGTCTTCACGAACCTTAGTTAATTCTTCCATAGAACCAACTTCTCTACCGTATTTATTTTTAATAAACGAAAGAACGTCTTCCTCCTTCAACTCCATTGGAGTATCCTGACTAACAACTTCCTTTTGTTCTGTTTCTACTTCTATTTGTTCAGGAGTTTCATTTTCAGAAACAACTTCATTATGTTTTTCCTCGTGCTTATCTAAAAGTTCTTGTTCAACTTCTTGAACCGACTTCTCTTCGTTGCCCGATACTTCTCTTACTTTAATGTCCATATTTTATTAGATTTAATTTTATACAAAGTTATACAAATATTATTTTAGTTTTAGACGGTTACCTTGGGTCGAACTCAGCAAGGTCAAATCCATCTAAACTATCTTCGTTGGATTCAAAATTTATAGAAGGGAGATTATTCTTTCTCTGATTAATCAATTTACTTTGTTCAGTATTTTGCTGACTAATTCTTGAAGACTTTGCCTCTTCTCTCTTGTCCTCTCTCTGCATTAAGTTTTGAGAATCCAAACCTCTTAACTGCATATTCATTTGGAATTCCTTATCCATAAGAACACCCTTCAACTCAGCTTCACTTTGCATCTTAGCAATAGCAGCTTGAGATTGCGCTTGAATGATTTGCATCTTCATTTGCATTTCTTGTTGTTGCTTTTGCATTGCAGTTTGTGCAGCCATCTCTTGAGATTGCATTTGAGCCTGTTGTTGCATTGCTTGTTTCTGCATTGCCATTTGCTCTTCTCTTTCTTGCTTAGCTTTACGCTTAAGTTTTAAAAGTTGATTAGCAAGTTTTAGGTTTTTTATCTCACGTATATCAATAGCATCTTCAAGGTTTATATCTCCTTTAGATAAAGCAACTTGAATATTTTGCTCTAACTGTTGTTTCTCTTCCTCATCCGGAGCGACCTCAATAAATATACCAAAGTCGTAGATATACAAGTCCGATATGTCATTAAGTATGCTAACATTATATTTACCAATCTTATTTGCAAAATCATCTTTAAAGTCTGCATATTCTAATATATCACCTATCCTATAAGTAAGACCTTCGGCTATGGTTCTAAACATATACAAACTCGCATCAAGAATATGTCTCGTTGCGGTGTTAGAATTTAGTGCTGCTAATTTTTGAACTCCAACTAATGAGTTAGGGTCAGGCTTACTACCATCTCTTGCTTCGTTCAATCCTGTTACAGAACGAATCATATCAAGATAATGATTATAATTTCCAATAAGCATCTGTGTTTTTGCTGCACCCGAATTTGACGTAAGCTGAGTAATAGGAACTTTTGCGTTATTGTATTCTCCGTCCTGAGTATAACTTCTACCAACTACACTACCTGTTTGGAAGTATAATCTTAAAGCATCTGCAGGAGAGTAAGCGTTTCCTGTTCCAAGGTCAACTTCATTTAATCCATCCGCATCAATGAAGACACCATCAGGGACAACCTTAGCTATAACCTGTTGTAATTTTAAATGAGTTATCTGTATTAAATCAGCGAATGGTATCATTCTTCTAACTAAAGACTCAATAGCACCCTTATACATTCTTGGTGCTACTGCAACATAGTTAGGTAAAGCGTGTTGAGAGGAAGACTTAGGTCTTACCATATTCTCTGCTAACTCCCACTTTAAAATATAGTTAGTTCCCATAACCATAACTCCATCGTACCAAACATCTATTGTCTTAGACATCTTAACAAAGTTACCTTCATCCATCATTTCTTGTGGTGGATTGAATTGGTCATCTTTTTCTATTACTTTCTTTGCTCCTGTTTCTTCATTAATCTTTTTCTTATAGACCATCTTCTTTGTGGTCTTATAATTAAAATACATTAATGTTACTGTGTCTCTGTAAAAAATATCGTTGTCGTAATACTGCGCAACATTGTAGTAGTCATACCAACTCTGTCCACTCTTGGCAACTTCTTCCATTTGCTCTTTAGTAATACTTGGGTCAATCTTTTTTAGTTCTGTTATATTAACAGTCTTTACTTCTCCCCAATAAAAACAATCTTTAAAGTGAGGGTCTTCTGTATAGCTATAAACAATATTAGCAGGGTCTACATATGAAACTTTTACACCTGCTCCCTGTAGAAACTCGTGCTTACCAACCGCAATACCTAAAGTAGCAAGGTCGTAGTCATATCTTTTTCTTAAATCTATGTAATGATTTTCTTCAAGGATTGTGTTAATAGCCTCTTCTTCTGCTATCTCGATAGCAGGTTTGTAGTTAAGCTGCATATACAATGACAACTCTTCATCATCCTTAGGTAAGTTATCGGGGTCTACAACAAATGGATTAGCGCCTGTCTTTTCCTGTATCTTTTCAAGAATAGGTTTAGCTACCATTTGTCCTTCAATCATATCTTGATACTTGCTTCTCTTAGATTGAGACATAGCATCTTGCGCATATGCTTTGACTTTAAAAAGTCTATCAGACATCCCATTAACTACAATGTCTACGAACTTAGGTAGGATAGGTACAGGTGTCCAATCTAAATTTAGATAAGACAAATCTCCGTCTACTGCTAACTCGTTTTTATATTTACCGACAGGCTGCTCTCCTCTTGCGTAGAGTCTTAACCTATGAAAGTTTCTCCATTGGTCATAGAATCTGCATTGAGTTCCATCCTTCTTGAACCATTCATATTGAATAGCCTGTCCGACCTGAAGTCCAAATTCGTCCGTAGCTTTTTCAGCATCGGATACAAACTGACTTGGAAACCCTGTCGATGTTATGTTTACCTTAACATCTTTCATTGAATAATTTCGCTTATTGTTCCCTTGTTATTATACCTTGCAAAGTTAATGTTTATTTTTGATTGTTTTTTTTCAGGTTGGTATAGGTGTTTTTGACACGCCATTATAGCCAAACCTGACGATATACTTGCATCAAACTTTGTTCTGTTACTTATATCGAACTTTGCCCAATCCTCCAAGGTCCTCGAAAAAGGCATCGTTCCTATGTCTTCTAAATCTTCATCTATGTTCATTCCCACATATTGTTCTATGTAAGATTCTATTGCAGAAGCGTGTGCTTGTTTTACTGATTCACTTGTATTAGGTATCCCTCCCAACTCACGTTCTGTTTTTGATAATTTATTATAAGTCTTATCAGGTCTATTCATACTGAACCCCCTATAGCCTCTGTGTTTAAAATGATATAAAAGTCTTGGTTTGTTATTCTCACATAACAAAGGCATACCATAGAACACACAAGCCATTAATACATCTTCGAAAAATAACTCTGCCGTTTGTGGTCGAGCAATATATTCTAAGAAAAACTCATTACTTGGAGCGTTATCCATATTAAACTTTGTTAATCCGTGTAGTGCTCCGTTAGAACCACCACCACCAACTACACCACTTATATCATAGCTATCACATCCGAACGAGCCTATGTGTTCGTTACCCGGATATTTAGTTCCATTCTTAGTTATAATTCTATTAGTTAAATTCTTTTCAGGAGTCCAACTAACCAAGAACCTTCCGCTTTTATTAGGGCTAAAAATTACCTTGGTATCTTTTATTCCATTTAACCAACTAAAAGAACCTCTTGTAATATGATGTTCTGATATCAACGTATCATTGAAATCAACTTGTTGATATATCTTGGTTAGATTAAATAAGGACTGTTTACTCTCATCTCTAAATGCGTGAGACTCTGTTCTTGGGAATTGCCTATAGAACTCATTCAAAGCATCAGCATCATTCTTTAATGAATCAACCTCAGCTTCCCAATAGTCTATAGCGCCATTCTCTATCATTTCATTATCAACACCCAACACAGGTTCATCTGCTTTCCTGAATACAGGCATACCGTATCTATCAATGAATCCTTCCATATTCCATTCCATAGGAATAAAAAGATTATACATCCCGCTTTTTGTTTGTCCGTTTGCATTACGAGATGTTACACTTGAGTCTTCAAATAGTTTCTTGAAATTACTACCACCCTTACTAAGAGCATTTGAAGTAGAACCCATCATACATTTACCTATAATCTTACTACCTAATCTCAAACAGGTTTTGGTAACACGCCAATTATTTAAAATATTATTAGGCTTAATCCATTTACCACTTTCATCGTGCACTAACAATAATAGTTTCTCACCATCATAACTGTTGTCATCTGTGTTTTTCCAATCAATAGTTGTATCAAGACCTTCAAGAACATCTTGCTCCACCTCGTACATATTCTTCTTGGTTATCTTAGAAGCAGGAACTCTAAAAGCTAATTCAGTTTTAGGTCTGTCCATACCGTCCATTATAGGTTTAAAGAAAAAAGGTAACCTGTTATTTATAGGAACTACTTTATCTGTAAACATTTTCTTTGCATCACTACCTGTCTTAGATAGTATACCTACCCTTGCATCTTTAGCAAGAGTACCTGTGTTTACACATTCTGCTGAAGACATAAATGAAAAACCTGAACGCCTAATTTTTAGATAGGTCATTCCGAAACTTCTCTTATCAGCTTTACAAGCCTCCCAATAAATAAAAAATATTCTGTTTGCTTCCCTGTAGTCGGGGTATCCTACGTCAATGCTTGTCCATTGAAGATACATATAATGAGAGCCTGTAATATAAGTTGGCTTTCCGTTGTTCATAAAGAACATACCGTCTTCCCTATAATCAAACTCACGCTCAATGTAATCAACCCATCTGTTTTTAAAAGTAGATGGCATTTCATTCCATTGGAATATAGATTGTATTCTATCTAAATCTTTAGGTAAGTCTGTTCTTTCCCAAAATTGTTGTTCTTTTTTAGAGTGTCTTTGAAGACACTTTTTAGGTTCTTTAGGTAGTGCTATTGTTAAGCCACTTATATTTATTACAGAACCTACTTGACCGGTCTTGGATATAACAACTACATTATACTTAGAGTCGTAACCATACTCCCACGACTTAGCTTTGTTTTTATTGCTAAGTACATTCTTAGGGATATAGTCCTCTAATGTTCTATACAGTTTATTTTGACCTTCTTTCTGCAAATCCTTGTTTGGTATCTGTTTTACTAACTCCTTTTTCAGCTAACTCAATAGCCTCTCTTTCTGATTCTATTCTGTTTAATATCTCGAAAGCATCAAAGATTGCTAACTTCTTTGTTGCAGCAGCATTCTTTAATTTATCTGCAGCTAAATCATCTTCAGGGTCGTGCTTAATAATCGCTTCCTTCGCTACCTTTATAAGCTGCTCCACCGCTCTGTGACCTGCTTCTATTATTCTTAATTTTATTTCTTTTGATTTCATTTCTAATTCTCTTTGTTTTCTTCATAGGAATATCTTCGTTCCACTCATCCTCCCAATAAATATACTTACTCATAATATTCTTTATTGTATGTATGATGTCTATAATTAACTACAATCTCTTCCCCTTTTTTAATATTATCTTCTGCAATTAAAATAGTATTACTATTATCCTTAAAGTAATAAAACTTTGCATTGTTATTTAATGAATGATTAGTATATCTACCTGCATAAGTTCTTGTATTGTTTATTGATGCATATCCTATTTTATATCCTTTTCTTATGTCTTTAGTTGCAAAGACTCCTACTCCTTCTATTTCTGAATCAAGTATTTGATAGTTGTTATTAAAATCATTTACAACAGGACCTGCTTTTTTTATAAACTCATCTGACTCTATGTATTTATTTAAAAGTTCTAAATCTATATTAGCTTCTTTTAGCATTAATTCAAAATCAGTCATCACTTATATCTTAAAAAACATAACTTGAACTAACCTTGCATCATCACCTTCACCAAAGTTTTGTAAAGTATTTCTTGAATGCTTTACATTAGATGGAAATATGTATACAGAATTGTACTTTGCTTTACATATTAATACTTCATTATCATCTTCATCGTATAGTGTTGTTCCGTATCCACTTGGGTAGGTTTTATTCAAATACAATATAGCGGTAAAATCACCGTGCATATTATCCTTATGAATAAAGTTAGGTTCTTCCTGACCTAAAGGAGACATTCTTGCAAAACTTAAAACAAGTTTCGCTCCCACCATATCCTCTATAGCCTCTACTACATCATCTTTTTCTAATGCTTGAACATTTTTAAAAACTTCATTACCTGCTTTAAAATCTGAGAACCCCTTGTTCTTTATACCCTCAACATATTTATCAGGGTCTTTGTATACGTCTGTTAAAAATATCGTTGTCATAGCTTAATAGTTATTTGATGGTCATACATTCTATAAAGTTTTTCTCCATCTACCTCAAACTCATATTCACTATCCGGTTGGAAACAAACCTTATCTCCTTTGTTTACACCTTTACTAATTAAGTAATCGTTTGGGTACTTAACTATTCCAATCAAAGGCTCTTCCTTAACGTTTTTATAAAGATACGATTCTTCAGTCTTTATTGGTTTAACAAAACAATACCTGTCATAGGTATTCCATTTCGTACCATTATGATATAAAAAAAATTGGTCAGGCTCTATAAAGAATAAGTCATCTTTAAAGAAACTTCTTCCGCTTCTCCTACGACCTTTAACATCATTGTAAAATTTAAAAACATTATGGTGTACAAGAAGTGTATCACCTTTTTTTACAGGACCATTATATCCTAATGGGGTGTCTTTTACTATGGCTTCTCGATTCGCAAATCGAAAATCCTCTTCAGAAGTGCTTGTTATTAGTTCAACCCCTGCGACATCTTTAGTGTTATTGTAACGCCTGTCGTCTTTCGGGGTCACTATAAAAAAGAATGGAGACCTCATATTTTATTTTATGAGCCACAACCTATGCAATCAATAGCTGAATCCGTTGGTTTGACTCCGTTTAATTTCATTTCAATATTATGTATCTCATCAGCAATTTCCATTTGCTCTATGAAATCATCTGTATTAGATTTATTTTCTTTTAAAACTTTGATTCTACCCTCAAAGTCTTTACGCTCTTCAAACGTCATACTAAAAGTTTATATTGTACTCTATAGATATAGGCATCATATCTGTGAATTCCTTCCATAACAAAATCTCATCACCCTGCTCAATCCATATTTTTATCGACTGAGATTCATCGTCAAATTGTATTAGATGTATTTTGTAGTTCCCTCCTAATATATCTTGACCAACAATATAATGCATTGCTCCTGACTTGTAATCAGGTCCAACTGAAATTTTTCTTATATCCATTTTAAAATTGTTCTGTAGCTAATCTCCAAATTGAAATAGATGCTGAAGGCACTAATTGCCATTGACCATCATCTACATTTACCGATGCAAGTTTACCATCATTTTTTCCAAGTTCACTTCTCATCATCTGCAAACGTAAAACACCCTCATCCTCCCCTGTAGTGTGAGGGAATGAAATTTCAACTTGATTAAACTCCTTATCTCTTGGAATGTTTTCAACTCTTGTAGGACCTATCTGCGCTCCTGTAAGTTCATTAATAACTCTAAAGAACATTACTGAACTACCCGGCATATCTATATCTGTTAGTACTGATACTGTAAATTCCAAGAAGTAAGATTGCTCCGTCTTTAACAGTATAAGTCCATCAGGTGAAATTTCTCCTCCATCAAACGAACCGCCAACACCAAAACTTACCTTCGTTGTAGTTCCTTGCCCTGTTGGTTCTTGTACAAGATTTGTTTGGTATAACCCACAAAAAGAATATTGTTCCCTATATCTTAGTGGCGCATCTACCCACTTCGTGGCTGAGCCTGTTGAAGACAATATCTGTCCGTTAGTACCTTGTGTTCCAAGGCTATCAATTAATTGAGCACTTAAAGTAACAGAACCTTCTGCTCTTATACTATTGCTAAAGTTTACTTCACCAAAGAAATTTGACAAATCATTTACCTGTAACAATGCAGTTGTTAGTACTCCGTCTAAACCGAGGTCTTGTGTAGCTTGATTTCCTGTGTCTAAAACTAATTGTAAGTCAGCAGGTCCCATAGGTGGATAATCCCACTCTACGGTTTGTGAGCCTGTAGCCCTTAGAACCTGCCCACTTTGTCCCTCGTTGCCTTGATAATCTAATACATTACCACCAATGACAACTGTATCTTTTAATGTAACTTCTTTGTTGAATACCGCCTTCTCATCAAAAGTATTTAATCCTCTAAATAAAGAAGTACCATTTGAAATAAAAGAAACCCCTGATTCTATTTGGTCTGCGCTTACATTTCCTTTTAAAGTTATATTTTGAGAAGCACTATTCTGTATGTCTAAAACTTCTTGAAGACCGGGTGTAGGAACAAGACCAAGAATATCACCGATAAGATAATTCTTAGTTATTTGTGAATTCTCGTTGTCTGAACCTATTACCTTATCATCATTAGTTGGTAAACTGTCAATTGAATAAGTGCTTATTTTTCCCATTGTTTATTTTTTATCCGGGGTCTTCTCTGTTATTTCTCCTGTTTGGACATTAACTACAGAGTTCTCTCCGTATTTTTTAATTAGCTTCTGCTCTTCTGTTGCATAAGCAACCTTTAACTCTTCTACATTTCTCATCAAATTGTGTTGTGTGATAACAGTATCTCCGAGTTGCATTTTAACTTGATTAAAGTCATTCATTAATTTTTGAATAGACTCTAATTCTTTCTTACTTAATTTTGCCATTTGATTTATATTAAATTAATTATTAGTTACAAAGATAGGAAATTTTATCTATCAAAATTCACAATTTTGTAATAGGATACAAGTTGTAGTTCCATCTGCAAAAGTAATCCGTAAGTATTGTGTTTTTCCTTCGGTAATAAAGTTTTGGCTTTTAATAGTTGTTTCTTTACCGTTAAGGAAAATCTCACCACCACCATCACTTCCTGCAGGTCCTTGAGGACCTTGTGGTCCTGTTGGTCCTGTACTACCCGTACTACCTTTAGCACCTGTTGCACCCTGAGGTCCTTGAGGTCCTGTATTACCCGTTGTGCCTTTAGCACCTGCAGGTCCTTGCGGTCCTGTGCTACCTGTGTCTCCTTTAACACCTTGAGGTCCTTGCGGTCCTGTTGCTCCATCTTTTCCGGGCGCTCCATTAGAACCATTTGTTCCTGCAGCACCGGTGTCACCCTTTGCTCCGGCAGGACCTTGAGGTCCTACTCCTCCGGTTGAACCCGTACTACCCTTTGGACCTTGTGGTCCTTCAGGACCTGTAGCGCCATCTGCTCCATTAGAACCTGCCGCTCCGGTTGAACCTTTCGCTCCGGCAGGACCTTGTGGTCCTACTCCTCCTGTGCTTCCTTTCGCTCCGGCAGGACCTTGTGGTCCTGTAGCGCCTACCGCTCCGGTGTCACCCTTTGCGCCTGTATCTCCCTGCGGTCCTTGCGGTCCTACTGCACCTGTATCTCCCTTTGCACCTGTATCTCCTTTTGCTCCGGCAGGACCTTGAGGTCCAATGTCCCCTTGTTTTCCTGCTGCTCCGGCAGGACCTTGAGGTCCTACGCTTCCCGTATTTCCTTTAGCCCCTGCAGGTCCTTGTGGACCTGTCAATCCAATAGGTCCTTGAGAACCGGTATCTCCTTTATCACCTTTAGCACCGGCTGCTCCTGTATCACCTTTTAATCCCTGCGGTCCTTGAGAACCGGTATCTCCTTTATCACCTTTAGCACCTGCCGGTCCTGTCAATCCAATAGGTCCTTGTGGACCAATATCTCCTTGCTTCCCAACATCACCTTGCGGTCCTGTTAATCCTATAGGTCCTTGTGCTCCTGTATTACCTTTTGCCCCTGCAGGTCCTGTTAATCCAATAGGACCTTGTGCACCTGTATCTCCCTTTGCACCTGCAGGTCCGGTTGGACCTATATCTCCAATTTTACCTTGAGGTCCGGTTAATCCTATCGGTCCTTGAGCACCTGTATCTCCTTTATCACCTTGGTCTCCTTGGTCTCCTTTAGCGCCATTAGCACCTGTTAATCCAATAGGACCTTGAGGTCCTGTTAGTCCAATAGGTCCTTGTGCTCCGGTATTACCTTTTGCGCCTGTATCTCCTTGGTCTCCTTGTGGACCTTCAGGTCCTTGACTACCCGTATCACCTTTAGCACCTGCTGCTCCCGTATCTCCTTTAGGACCTTGTGGTCCTGTGTTAGTTGGTAGGGTTACAGTATTACCATCAGTTATAGTAAGTTCCTCACCTACTATAGAAAGAGTTTGCTTTGTAGTACAAATAGTTACAACCTGTGCTTCTTCATCAATTGTAACACTTGTTGATTCACAACCTTGAATAGTTAAGGTATCATTGTTGCCTTTAGCTACAATAGTAGCCTTGCCATTGGTTACATTTTTAAATATATCCTGAGAAGAACCTTTATCGTTATTTGTTAGTGTGATTGTTTCATCTGTAGTTTGGTTTAGTGTGAAGTCTCCCCCACCACTCATACCTGAACCTGCAGATAATGTAATTTTTTTATCACTTACTGAAGCAGAGTTGTCTGTCCAAGATGCAGTTAACGTACCACCATCATTCTGTGTAGCAGTTAATGTTTTAGTTGTGTTACCGGTTACGGCAAGATTGTTGATTGTGTTATCATATGCAGAATTCCATTCAGTTGAATTACCTCCGGCTGCATACATCCCACCTGTTGTTGTAAGGTCTTTATTATAGTTTACAGTAAATGGTACTTGTGCATTATCAACTCCTGAAAAGTTAGACGTTAGCATAACATTTAATAAAGGAACGTACTTATAGTTTCCTGTTGTAGGGATTGCACCCCAAGTTAAAGTAAACCTTGTTCTGTTATCTCCTGTATGAATAGAATTTATAACGTGAGCATTTAACCCCCAATTTGTAAATCCGTTTGTCTTTTCAAAGTCTGAGGTTGCTCCTTGATTAACATCCCACCTTCCTGTAGCATAATCATACTCCTCTATCTCTACAGTTAATCCCGGATAAGCAAACCCTGTCCACGATGTTTCAATCCACAGAATAGCAGTTGTCGGCCACCCTGTTGAGGCAGTTACTTCAAACCTAAATTTTTTGTGCGTGTTATCAATAGAAGAACCTGCTGACGTAGACTTCTGACCATCTAATATGTTATTAAACATAGTAGTGTTATTCCAAGCTACCCAAGCTGAACCATTCCAATATTCTGTATTAGAATATGGTTGGTATCTAATAATATCTGATTTAGCACCCTGTACAAACCATCTTAAATTATTATTACCTGAATAACTATCATAATAATAAGCATTAGATGCTACACTATGATAAGGTTGAAAACAAGAATCGTTAAAGTAAACATCATCTGTAAAAGTTTTTGTTCCACTTCCAATCGTTTGTGCTCCCGTTGTTCTTACAACCGTACTATCAACATTAAGTGTAATAGTTTTTGCTGAAGATTGGTTTAATGTAAAATCCCCACCACTTGACAAGCCATCTCCTGCACTCAAAGTAATCTTTGAATTGTTTACAGTCGGGTTAGCCGGAACTTGAGCAAGAGTAATATACCCTGCTCCATTTGTTATTTGATTGTTATTTGTTGGTATGGTGGTGGAGTTGAAGGCGTTAGCCCCCAACCCTTGTCCACCTACCGTTACAGTACCGTCAATCTCAATACTATCTTTGAATCTAATTGACATATGTGTGTTTTAGTTATTATGCTATTTTACTTACAAGTACTCTTGCTGCGTTAATTCCAAGTGGTTTGCTTGTTGAAATAGTAACTACGTTAACATTTGTTCTAACAACTTGAACATTGATTGTATCAAGTGTTGTTGTGTCATAAACCTGTACTATTACATCTTGACTATTAAGAGAGTGAGTTACTGCTATTGAAGTAGCCTTTGCATCGCCAATAGACTTTGCAAAAGAGTTTCTATCACTAACACATTTCACAACCTCATCACAGAAGTTTGTAACCTGTGAAGCTGCAATCTGAATGCTCTGCTTAGTTGCTGCCGTAACTCTACCTTTACCGTCAGTTGATATCTTTAAAGACTCACTATCGCTACCTAAGTTTGTTACTGCAGTTCCTGTGTTAGCAAGACTTACTGCACCTGATGATACACTTAGTCCACCTGCAGTTGGGAAGTTAGCAATACCTTGAACTGTTGCAGTTGCAACATCAATGTTCTTGTTAATCTCTGTCCAATCTGCTGCAGTTGTTGGAGTATCAATGTTAGCGATAACTAAATCACCAACCTCTAATGTAGGACTCCAAAATCCTGCAGGAAGACCTGAACCTGCTACTGTTACTGCGTATGTCCAACCCTTTTTAACACCTGTTGATGGCGCTGCAGTTGTTGCATCGTATCCACCTTGATAGATTAATGCTCCTGAACCTGCGAATGTTGTATCTACATAATTCTTAGTTGCTGCATCCTGAGCCGCAGTTGGATTGGTAACATTAATAAGTTTATTAGAACCAATGCTTAAATCAGAAGATGGTGCTGCGAACATACTAAGACCAAGGTCACTAATGATAACCGTGTTTTGGTCTGCTCCTTTATCAAATAATCCAATTAGTTTATCTGTCTTAGGGTCTATCGTTGCAGTTCTTGCAGGAAGTTCCGTAAGGTCAAGTACAATGTTTATTTTATCTGTTGCTGCTGCTGAGGTATCAATACCTTCACCACCTACGAAAGTTAATGTGTTACCATTAGTAATGCTCTGTGCAGTACCGGTATCACCTGCTACGCTGAAAGAAGACATAGTTCCTGCTGCTCCATTTGCAGCGGCAGTAATACGTCCTTGACCATCAACCGTGATGTTTGCTGAGGTGTAAGAACCTGCAGTAACTGCGGTATTATCTAAGTCAATTACTATATCAGATATTGTTGTAGCGGTTGAAATACTTGATGATAACCCTACACCACCTTTTATATTTACCGTGTCTTTATTGTCAATGCTATTAGCAGTTCCTGAATCAGCACCTAATGTCCAACTCTGATAACCGCCCGGAATAGAAGCCCATACGTTATCCCCTCTAAGGAATGTAGAATTACTTGCAGTTCCTGTAGCACTAAGGTCATATGTTAAATCACCTGAAGTTGTAACGTCTGCACTTGAACTACTAATGAATGTTCCATTAGCCGCTCCAACAGATGTTACTGTACCTGCATTATTACTAAATGGAAGTGTAGATAGTGCCGTCTTATAAACGTTGCTATCTGTTTCGTCCACTAACATAATGATATCAGTACCTACTACCGTGTTAGTCATTGCGGTTGCAGACAAAATAATATTGTCTGAGCCTAAATAATCTACTGCAAGACTAACAGTACCTGATGTACCGCCCCCTGATAGACCTGTTCCTGCAGTCACACCTGAGATGTCTCCGCTTCCATCTAACTCAATAAACGAAGTACCATTAAAGTACTTGAAAGTGTTTGATGTTGTATTGTAAATAATTTGTCCTGTAAACCCTGAAGGGTCTGTTGCAACCTGTTGCAAAGAGGTATTCAGTAACTGATTCTCCTCTAAGTTAATGTTGTCTAAATACCTAATTGCCATAACTTATTTTTGTTTTTGTTTATACTCATTGTTTAATTAAAAAATGCTTCACCCGAAAACGGAGCACTAAATGTTATCTGTACTTCATTTCTACTTATGTAGTCAACGTTTCCGTTTACCTCTGTACCTGCAGTATCTGTTACCGTAACGGAACAGAATTTATCAAGATTGTGGGTTACATTCCATACTGATGAAGCCACCCCTTGTACGTGTACAAAGTTTGCATCTCCCTTTCCTGTGCCGCCATCTGTATATTGCAGCAAAGATATGAAATAATCTTTGTCCTTATTTAGGTAACCTGAACACGAGATTATAGATAAACCTATATCATAAAAATCAGTTTCTTTAGCGTCCTGCGTAGAACTATCCCACTTACATATAGCCCAATTATTTACATCATCAGCCTGTGTTAGTAGTATAGTTGTACCAACCAATGGAGATGTGTAAAAATTAGGAATGTCTTGTTTTAAAAATTTTGTGTATCTGCTAAATTTTAAAGTGCTTATTGTAGAAATCAATACACTTTCTGTAGACTGAGGTTGTTCAAAAGAAATGCTTCCATTTAATCTTGAATCACCTAACTGCCAATCTTGATATACATATCTTAAACTTTGAGATTGAATAAGATTTCCTGCATTAATAAATGCAGCAACCTTATTTACTGTAAAATTTTTAGTTGCATTTGCTGAAGCCGCATCAGAGCCAATCCATTTGTCTCCTCCGGATATAGCATCATCTATCGGGTATGTACTTATTCTCGCCATATTGCTCTAATGTCCTTTGATTCTACAAAGGTAAACAATTTAAGCGACTACTTTTTTTGTGTATAAGAGTTCATCATCTTCTCTCCTGTTCTACCAATTACATAACCTCCGATACCTAATTGCAGTAAATTCCAAAACTCATTTTCTAACTCAGGGATTCTTAAATCAAATAATGGTGCAATAAATTTTACATAGATAACAATGAAACCAAAAGCTAACATTAGTATAGGTCTCCAACTTCTTTGAAGCCAATTACCTTTTGCTTCTGTTACTATGATTTCAGTTTGCATTTTCTGCAACTCTAATTGTTTTTGAATAAGAATTTGCTTGATAGCATTCTCAGCTATAATTTTTTCTTCCTTTGAAGTAAATAATTTATCAAGACCTGACATCAAGTCTTTAACTACACTACCACCGAACCAATCAATTATTTTTTTCATATGCCTTTGTATTCTTCAGCGGCATCAAAACTTGGACACGCCTTTGCTGAAAATTCTCTGTGACCATGTATAGTTACATCGTCTCCGTAAATAGATTTTAATGTTGTAAGCAAATTGATAAGACTTATCTTTTGCATTTCGTTTCGTGTATCTTTAGGGTTGACATCTTGGTCAACTCCCCCAACATAACAGATACCGATTGAATCTGAATTATGTCCCTTTGTATGAGCGCCTGACCTTTCAATAGGTCTTCCTATTTTTGCCAATCCATCCAAAGTTATTATGTAATGGTATCCAATGTCTGACCACCCTCTACCATCAACGTGCCATCCTCTTATAGTGTCAACACTTATATCTTGACCCTCTCTCGTTGCTGAGCAATGAATGATAATTTTATTTATCTTTCTCATTATTTTTTCTTCTCTCCTTATCTAATAAGTACCAACGTTGAGCGGTATATCCAACGGATAGAGCAAGAAGTGTTATTTTTAAAATCATATCTATATGCGACATTGATATCGCAAGAGTACTTACATTAAGTAAATACATTTTCATATCTCCCATCCAATTACTCATCGTTTTTTATTGTGGTTAACCTCATCTTATTTTTTATAAGGAAAGGCTCTGTTCAAAGAGTCCTTTCTTTTTCCGCAACCGCAATCTTTACCTGTAGCTTTTGAAACTTTGTCTACTACGCTTTTGATTCCTGTTGCCGTTGTAATTTTTTCAATAGTGTCTCCTAATCCTTTTGATTTCATTTTGATTATTTTTTACAAGTACATAATTTGTTCGGGCAAGATTCTACGCTAAACATACATTTAGCTACTAATGCATTCCACATACATTGAAACTTACACCATATAGACTGCATCCACAATCCCATCTTTACAAATAATTTACCCATTGCTTTATTTTTTTACAAATATAATAATTAATATTTTCCTCTTTTGCTTGATGGAGAACTCTTGGTAGAGCCTCCTGAACCTGCCCATAACTTTTTACAAGACCAATATCTTGCAGACAATTTGTTTGTAGCGGTGCTACATTTATGACGAGCCTTAAATGATTTACGTGCAGCAGCAGAATAGTTATGACCATAGCCTTTAGCGCCAAAGTGAATTAACTTCTCCTTGCCATTAGCACACGCCTTAACCATTTTCTTTTTACCTGCCCTGTCGCTTGTCTTAACGACATTGCATTTCATCTTTGCCTTATCTGCCATTACTGTCTTGCCCTGTTGTTAAATCTACTTTGCTTATTATTTAATTTTGTTTTTGCTCTATTAAATATTCTTGATGCTCGTGTTGGATTACTAACAGTTCTTACACTTCCTTTTGGATTTGAAGAAGTGTTTCTTGCTATACGCAAACTTCCATCATCCTGTAAGGTAAAAGACTTTCTTTTTACTTTACTGCCTCTTACTTTTTTTTGAGACACACGATTTTCGCTTTCAATAGTAGATAAACTCGTTCTCTTTATCTTATCGTTCTTTACCTTTTTTACTGAAGCGGTAGTGACTGTAGCTTTCTGCTTAGCCTTGCATTCCGTTAAAGCCTTTCCTGTTAATCCCTTACAACTCATCTTTTAGTATATTTCTTAGTTACTCTACCCTTCTTTGTGTTAGAAACAAACTGCTTCTTACCACCTGATGCTTTCTTTTTACGAGCAGTCTTAGCACGTTCTGCTTTAGACATACTGTTAGCTTTCTTTAACGGTAAGCATCTATCAGGGTTTTTTTTATTCTTACTCGTACCACACTCCCCTTTTATAGAACCATCAGTACCAATGCGAACCCACTTCTCTGCTCTCCACTTAGCTAACTCACCCATTACTTTTTCTTTTTACCCTTTCCGTAGTTAGGGTCTTTGCAATATTTACTTGCTGCCATATTAGCATATGCAGAAGGATATTTATCAAAGGTTCTTTTTGCCCAAGCAATACCTGCAGGACAAATCTTATTTCCTTTTTTAGATGCCGTTCTTTTACTTGGCATTACTTCTTACCACATTTAGAATAAACACTATTAGCAATTTGCTTATTAGATGGTAGTCCAATTTTTTCAGGCTTACCTCCCATAGATTTATTCGCTCCTGTAAAATAAGGTTTGATTGTTTTGTTCATAACGTTATGCTTTTTTTCTTTTGGTACTTCTTAATCTCATAGACGAGTTCAATCCTTTTAACTGTGAAGGAGTTCTCGTTGTTGATGGGGTAGTGGTTATAGGATTAGGTTTAGTCCACTTTGTAACATCTGAAGTTTTAAAAGTATACTTATCTAATTCAAGTGCAATACCCTTCAAAGCATCTCCTGCTTTGTACTTTGGTTTTTCGTTTTTAGCCTTGTCTCCCATTTTTATATCTTTGCTACAAAGATAACAATTTAATTTATGCCTATTCAGAACTATGACTATCTCAAATATTGGAGGGTAGTTAGATATTTTATTAAAGCCAAATACAAAATAGGAACTGCAGACTTAGACATCCTATTGTTCTTATACTCAGAGAAGTACTTCGACAAAGACAAGTTTGCTGAGTTTGACGAACTACTATCGTGGGACGTTAATAGATTCGATAGACTGCTAAGGGATGGTTGGATAAGCGTATTTAGAAAACGCTCAGGAAAATCTAAGGCTTTGTACGAGATATCGTACAAGGGAAAGAGAATGATACTTACTATGTATAAAAAATTATCGGGCGAAGAGATACCTACAAGTGCCTCTGTCAACCCGATGTTTTTAAAGAATGTTTCCTACACCGATAAGGTTTATAGAAATATGATAAAGGAAATGAATAA
>WLWI01000418.1_pt1 | contig 41399 bp, 35 predicted proteins | sample 6701501 | NCBI WGS metagenome assembly WLWI01 (sample SAMN12718690, study PRJNA515312) | sponge metagenome | isolation source: marine sponge | host: Mycale hentscheli | place: New Zealand: South Island, Marlborough, Capsize Point | collected 2014-11-01 | reverse complement strand
TGTGCCGTTTCGATATAGGTAACTTTCTCGGCTTCACTCAGTCCCATGGGCGATTCTCCTGGTTGGGGGAACCCAAGATAACCCAACCGCCCCTATGGAACGACTTTTTTATTGGAAACGCCTAAGTGAGGGTTGGTCATAATTAGCGATCTATCTAATTTGTTGTTCTACCAAGACTTGCCCCAAGGCAGATCGAGGGCGATGAGGCTGAAAGCGGATTCCACCCGACCCGGGTGCCCGCGAAGCGGGCGGGTCGGAGTGGCCTCGGAGGGCGAAGCCCGAGAATGAGCGTCAGACTCGTCGCCCTCGATCTGCCGTCCACCGGCGAGTCACCCGAATTATGACCAACCCTCGTCTAAGTATGTAGGATTCAAATAACCGTAAGAAGCCAAAATAGTGTCAAGAAATTTGCCGGTTGCAGGGACCGTCTGGTTCAGTAAAGGTAGAGAGGAAACAATCCTGAAATTTGCTACTATAAGAGCGGCTCTGTGGTTGCCGCCTGGACAATAATTGCCCAGTTTTGTCGTGTCTGTCCGCCAATTGTAATCCATTTGTCGAGGAGAAGAATTTCCATGAGCACCGATATTGCCCTGCCCCGCTCGCACGCCCTGCGCGCCATCCCCGGTTTCCATTCCACCTATCCGGGGATCCAAATCGCCGCCCAGTGTTCCGATACCATATCCGACGAAGATCTGCAGTTTATGCAGCAATTAGGCGTTGAGTGGTTGATGATGGGGGTCAATGACGAGGCCAATCAAAACGTTGCCCACTACAAAGAATGCCAGGAGCGCTTTGGCCGCTATGGTATCCAGATTTACCGCATTTCCAACCACGCCGTCCACAACGTCCCCGAAATCACCCTCAACCTGCCCGGCCGCGACGAGAAAGTAGAAGAATTCTGCAATTTCATCCGCGATTTGGGGGCCGCCGGTATCCACTACCATACCTACGCCCATATGGGCAACGGCATCTGGAGTAGTGGCCGCACGACCCGCCGCGGCGGCATGGATGCCCGCACCCTCGATATCACCAACGCCAAAGGGCGTTGGATTGGCGAGACTTTCGAGGGCGAGTTGACCCACGGGCGGGCCTACAGCGAAGACGAATTGTGGGAAAATTACGAATATATGATCCGCAAAGTCGCCCCCGTCGCCGAAGAAGCCGGCGTTTTTATCGGCATACATCCCGACGATCCGCCGGTCTACGCTCTGGGCGGGATTCCGCGCTGCATATTTGGTAAATTCGACGGCTATAAACGCGCCATGGAAATTGCCGACAGCCCCAATATTGGCGTCTGCTTGTGCGTCGGCTGTTGGCTGGAAGGCGGGCCGGTGGGTATGGGCGCCTCGGTGGTGGAGGCGATCCGCTACTTTGGCGAGCGCAAGAAATTGTTCAAGATTCACTTCCGCAATGTCTCCAACCCCATGCCCGAGCCCTGGACCGAGACCTTGATGGACGACGGCTACCAGGATATGCACGAGGTCATGTGCGCCCTGCGCGAGGTTGAATTTGACGGGGCCATTATTCCCGACCATATCCCCAATCTAATCGGCGGGCATCGCGCTGGAGTGGCCTATTCTATCGCCTATATGCGGGCTTTGGTACAGGCGGCGAACAATCAGTTCGGCGGGCCAGTATAAGGGGCGTCCAGCAGGGTAAGCGGCGAGATTCAAGGTTTACAGGCCGCTGGTAAAAGGAGGAGGCGATGGCAACGTTCATCGCCTCCTTTTGTGTACAAACCGCTTTAGTCGCCTAATATATCCACCGATGGGCGCAGGGCGGCGCAGGTCTGGAGAACGTCGTGCACGGGGTGTTGCAGGAAATGGGTGAATAAATCGTCTTTGATTGGCTGGTTGTCGACGACGGGATAGACCTCCTGGCTAAGGGCATAGTCGAAACGAGGTGCCCATTTGCGCGCCCCCAGCCGTGCTGTATTCGAACAGTTGTCAATCATATGGGCGACGCCCTGGTGGTGCATATAGGGAAGAAGGGAATCCACCGCTTCAATAACCGATTCGTTGGCAATTTCGGACCAGGCGTGGCCCTTTTCCCGCAGAATATCGATTTGCGCGGTCATGGCAGCGCAATAAAGGCCGGCGGTGAAGGGGTCGAGCGGGATTGGATCGGCGGCGCGCTCCGCCCGCACTTGTTGACCCACACGCCACATCGGCATGGCGTCGATACGGCCCATGGGATAGCGGCTTGCTCGGGCTGCGGCGGCGCAGACGCTGCGCAATTCGTTGCCGTTTTCCACCTCGTCGTATAGTTCCAGCAAGAGGCCGGCGCAGGGGGTATAGCTGGCGCAAAAGGCCTGAGCGAACGTAGTCTGCTCGTTTTTTTTCAGCCCCTGGTAAGTGGCCAGCAGACCGCGCCGGGATATACTGCGGGCCAGGGGGGCGGTCAGCGACTCGCAGGCGCGGATAAAGGCTTGGTGATCTGAGTCGCCGCTGGCCCGGTAGTGGCGGTAGAGACTTTCCACTAGGCCGTGGACGGCGCCCAGCAGAATGCCCCGCTCACCGAAAATATCCGATAGGTATTCCCGTTCCAATGTCGTGCGGAAGGTATAGGGCGCGCCAATGGCCAAGGCCCAGCCCAGGGCCTGGTCGGTGGCCCTTCCGTCCAGATCCTGGACCACGGCGAAACTGGCGTTGATGCCGGCGCCCTGGGTCGTTTGGCCTTGTTCGTATAAACGGCGGACTGAAGGGCCCATGCCCTTGGGGCAGACGGCGATAAGACTAAAGTGGTCGGGCAAGGGGACATTTTGGTTTTGCAGGTGGCCCAGTAAAAAACCGTGCGATAGGCCCAAGGTGACACCGGGTTTGAGGCCGGCGAAAATTTGCGGGTAATGGGCGGCCTGGGCGGCGTCGGCAATGAGCAGCAGGACCAGATCCGATTCGCCAATGACGGTCTCCATGGGGCCCAAGGTGTCGTCGGTCTCGCAAAAGCCCTTGGCCCGGGCATCTTGGGCCGATGGCGAATCAGGGCGTAAACCGACCTTTACTTTTATGGGGGTGCCGCGCAGCGAATCGCGCAGGTTTTGCGCCTGGGCCGCCCCCTGTGGGCCCCAGCCGATAACGCCGATTTGTTCGATGCCGGCCAGGGCTTGAGGCAGGAGAGGGAAGCGGTCGTGGCCGCCGCGCACGATGTACTCGCGGGTGCCGGCCAGGTCGATGGCTTGGAGGGGGAAAACGCGGCTTTTCCAGGGTGGTTGCATGATAGGGCTCCTCGGTTGGTTGGTGGTACCCGGGGCGGGCACCGTGCTTTTGCCGAGATTGAACGTAAGAGCGTTTGTTGTTTCATAAAATTGAATAATTTGGTATAGTTTGTTTCAAATTTTGAAATAAACAACGCCCTGGATATGCGCATGGATTTTAGACAGTTAGAATTTTTTCTGCAGCTGGCGGGGTTGCTTCATTTTGGCCGGGCCAGCCGAGTCTGTTTTGTCAGTCCGCCGACCTTGACCCGGGCCATCCAGCGCCTCGAAGAGGAAGTGGGGTGCCCGCTGTTTATCCGCGACCGACAGCGGGTGGAATTGACGCCGGCCGGCCAAGTTTTTAAAGAATACGCCCGTCAGACTTTGGAGGATTGGCAGCAAGTACAGCAGGGGTTGAGTCGCGCCGGTGAAACGCTGCGCGGCGAATTGAGATTGTACGGTTCGATCACGGCTTGCTACAGCATTTTGCCGCGCATTCTGCCGGCCTATCGCCGTGCCTATCCGCAAGTGCGCTTGAAATTGGTCACTGGCGATGCCTCTCAGGCCCTGGGCAAAATACAGGACGACGAGGTCGATATTGCCGTGGCCGCCCTGCCCGAGCAGCCGCCCCAGGGCATGCGCCAGCGCATTGTCACCTATACGCCGTTGTCCTTTATCCGCGCTAGAGAAGCGGCGGACCAAATTGTCGATTGGGGGCGGGTGCCAATGATTTTCCCCGAGGCGGGGTTGATCCGCCATTATTTAGACCGGTGGTTCCGCGATCAGGACTTGGCGCCCCATATTTACGGCGAGGTATCGGGCCACGAAGCTATTATTTCCCTGGTGGCGCTGGGGTTTGGGATCGGTGTCGTACCCGAATTGGTATTGGAGAAGAGTGCCTTGGCCCAGGAGGTGGAAGTGGTCTCGGTCGAGCCGCGGCTGCCCCCTTATCGGGTCGGGCTGGCGGCTAAACGGCGGCGTCTTGAGGCTCCCTTGGCCCGGGCGTTTTGGGATTTGTGTGAAACAACTACACAACAGGAGAATTAAAGATGAAACCAGCGGCGGATTCAGCGCCCGTTGCACCAGGCTTCATATCGCTGCACGGCGGCCATTCCGGCCAGTTCTGCGAGCACGCGGTCGATTTGCTGGCCGAGATTGTCGAGGCTTATTGGCACCGAGGGGCCGCCGTGGTCGGATTTACCGAGCATATGGCGCCGCTGGGCGACCAGTTTCTCTATCCGGACGAGGTGGCCGCTGGTTGGGATGCGGCGGGGCTGCAGAAGCGCTTTGAGTTTTACTTCCAAACCTGTCGGGCGCTCAAGGAGCAGTATGCGGGCCAGATGGAGATTTTGGTCGCTTTCGAGACCGAGACTTATTCGGGCTCCGAGGCTTTTATCCGCCAGCTACTGGAGCAATATCGGCCCGATTATTTTGTCGGCTCGCTGCACCACGTAGGCGACCAGGGCTTTGATTTTTCGCCGGCCGACTATCGGGTCCTGGTCGATTCGGTGGGGGGCATCGAGGCGCTTTACTGCCGCTATTTCGACGAGCAATACGATATGATCAAAGCGCTTCAGCCCGCGGTTGTGGGGCATTTCGATCTGATCCGGGTATACGATCCCGACTATTCCGAGCGCTGGCGGCAGGGCGATATCTGGCAGCGGGTGGAGCGCAATCTCGATTTGGTCCAACGGCTGGGGCTTATCCTCGATTTTAATCTGGGCGGCTTCGACAAGGCTGGCGGTGAGCAATTCCCCTGTCGGCCTATTCTGGCTGCGGCTATTGAGCGCGGTATTGCCCTGGTGCCGGGGGATGATTCCCACGGAGTAGGGACGGTGGGGCGGCACTTTGACCGGGGTGTGGCTTTGTTGCGTGAGTTGGGGGCCGATATGGAATGGCGTTTGCCCGGGAAAATGGGGTGAGGGCAGTGGAGTGACAGAACGGTATGTGATGCCGGTGCGAGGGGGCGGGTTAGCTGCCGAGGGCGGGTCTGGGGGCTGCCGGCCTCTGGCGGTATGTGATGCCCGCTTGCGGCCTGCCCCCCGCCACCCGGCTGCGCCGCCCGCCCGGCCTTCAGCTGCCCCGCCGCCCTACCCCCACACGACGCCGCCGGCCGACAGCCCCCAGATCCTTAGCGACAACTGGGAAGAGGGGAATCAGTGGGCTATAATGAGCCGCCGTCCGACCGGCCTCCAGCTTCTCCCCCTTCTCCCCCACTGCCCGCCTTCCAGCCATCCACCCAAAGGGCTTGGTCAACGGAATTCCATTAAATGGGGAGGATGGAATTAGACGGGGATATTTTTTCGCCACCCGGCAAAAAAGTGGTTGCCACCCTGGCTGTCTGAACGGTCTTCTAAGTAGGACAGCACTAAAAGACGCTCTTCCCAGTTGTCTCAAAACCAGGAAGGTCTATGAAGCGAGAGGGATTGGCCGCTTGTGTGCAGGCGGCACAGGGGGGGAGCCTGCGCCATTTTGAGCTATTGGTGCGGCGGTTTCAGGAGATGGCGGTGGGCTATAGCCGGGTGTTATTGGGCGATTCCCATCTGGCTGAAGACGCCGCCCAGGATGCCTTTGCTCTGGCCTATACGCGCCTGGACCAGTTACAGGACCCCAAGGCCTTCCCCGGCTGGTTTCGGCAAATCGTCTTTTCGCGTTGTATGCGCTATCGCCAGCGCAAAGACGGGGAAACGGCGCCCGCTGCCGTCGAGGCCCAACTCGCCGATCCACAGCCGTTGCCCGATGCGGTGCTGGCCGGCAAGGAGCAAACGGCGCGGGTTGGCCGGGTATTGGCCTCGTTGAACGAAGAAGAACAGACCGTGCTGACCTTGCATTATATCCGCGACCACAGCTTGCGGGAAATGGCGGCTTTTTTGGAGGTATCCACGACCACCGTAAAAAACCGGCTGCGTTCCGCTAGACAGAAAATGCATAGGAGACTATTGGCTTTGGATCACTTGCAGACTACTAGACAAGCGGATTATTTCCACACCTCGACGCCGGAGGCGCAGGGCATGGATTCGGCGCACTTGCTGGAGATGTGCCGGTATTTAGACGAGTCCGGGAAAGACTTCCACAATATACTGGTCATGCGTCACGGGCATCTCGTTTTCGAGGCCAATTACTTTCCCTATCAACCTCAGACCAAACACGGGCTGGCGGGAGCGACTATAGCGGTTATGGCCGCCTTGATAGGCATCGCTATAGACAAGGGCTATTTGCCCGGGGTCGATACGCCGGTACTCGATTTACTCCCCGAACACCGTTTCGCCAATATGGACGAGCGCAAAAAAGCGATGCAATTAAAGCATCTGCTCAGCATGACCTCGGGCCTGGACTGGCGGCAGTCCTGGCTCAAAGACAACCCCGAATGGGTCATGTTCAAGGTCGACGATCCGGTGCAGTTCATCCTCGACCGGCCCATGGCGCACGAGCCGGGGGCGGTGTGGAATTACTCGGGGGGAAACGCGCATTTGTTGTCGGCGATTTTGCAGCGGGCCACGGGCAAGAAGGCCTTTGATTTTGCCGACGAGCATCTGTTCCAGCCGCTGGGCTTTGCCGATTTGCTGTGGGAACAGCACGTGCCCAGCGGGGCCAATATAGGTTGCTCCGCCCTTTATATGCGGCCGCGGGATATGGCCAAATTTGCTCAGCTGTATTTGCAGGGCGGGCGCTGGGGGGGCGAGCAGGTGATTCCGGCGGAGTGGATCGGCCAAGCGCATACCAAGCACGCCGTGGCGAAAGCCAAGTCGGCGGTGAATTTTGGCTATAACTGGTGGTTATTGCCCGAGGGCGATATGTACAAGGCCTGGGGCTATGGCGGTGAATATTTGGCCGTGCTGCCCGATCTGGATATGGTCGTGGTCTGCACCGGTGGCATTGAGGATCATCCGGCCTATCCGCTGCACGTGGAGTTGTGCCGAGATTATATCGTTGCTGCCGTCAACACCCATACAGCACTACCAGAAAAGCCCCGCTCGATCCGGTCGTTGAACCAATGGACGGCGGATAAGACCAAGGGGCCTGCGCTGCGACCGCATCCCGGGCTGCCGGCCATGGCACGGACTGTGGCGGGCAAAAAATATGGCCTGGAGACCAATTCGTTCGGTCTGGAGTGGTTTGCCTTGCACTTTGCCGATGAGGGTCAGGAGGCGACCCTTTCCTGTGATCTGCGTTTTGGCGAATTCTGCGGCGATTTCGCGGTGGGGTTGGACGGGGTCGAACGCGCCACTCCGGTAGAAACTTACCGCACGTCGTTGGCCTGCAAAGGACAGTGGGAAAACGAGCGGACTTTTGCGGTTGACTTGCTTATTGTCGGTTTAGGGTACCGCTGCCGTTTTGTCCTGTGCTTTGACGGCGAGGGCGTCGAGGTCCGGGCGACCTCGGTTATTGAACGACTAGCCGAAGATATCCATGGCCGGTTGCAAGAGAAGGAGCAAGGCCATGACGAGTAAGGACGAACAAACTGACGTGGATGTGCTAAAAGCTTTGCTGCGCGATGCGGACGGTCAGGTGCAGCTCAATGCCGCGGTGAGGCTGGCGTACGAGGGGTGCGATGCCGGGCTTGATCTATTGATTGGAGGATTGTCTCACCCCACCAGTACGGTCCGTTTTTCGCAAGTGCCCGATGCGTTGAAGAGCCTGGGTAAACCAGCCCGCCAGAAATTGCAGCAAAGCGTGTTTAATCCTGCCGCCCGCACTGCCGCGGCGCGGGCCCTGTTCCTGTTGGGAGATACCCGTGATATTGGCCGGGTATTAGCCGCAGCGCTGGCTGGGGACGATCCCGAAGAGCAGCAGCTGGCGGTGCGTCTCAGCGGCGAAGTGGGGGCGGCGGCGGTGACCGCTCTGCCGGATTTGCAGCGTCTGGCGTTAGAGGGGATGCCCCTGGCTTGTGCGGCCCTGGCGGTGGTGGGTGGCGGTGCGGGGCTGCCGCAGCTGCTACAGGGGGTGGATCACGTCGACGGCGAAGTGCGCTATCGGGCCATGCGGGGGCTGGCCGGTCTAGGGCCCGGTGCGGCGGCGGCAGGCCCAAGTCTGCGCCGCCGCTTGATGGACGAGGACTTGCCTTTGTCCGAGCGCCTGACAGCGGCGCAGGCACTGCGTTGCGTGAGCGCTTCAGGTGGGGAGGTAGTAGACGATATAGGTGCCGCACTGACCTCGGGCGACCGCTGGCTGCGCATAGGTTTGTTGCGTGAACTGGCGAAAATGGGCCCGAAATACGCGGCAAAAAAAGCCGCTAATACCGACGAGTGGCCACGCTGGGAAGCGCGTTGGGCGCATCGGCAGGGGGGCGATCTTGGCGCCGATTTTGAAAGTCGAGTCCTACCCGTTTTCGTGGCTGCCCTCGACGACCCCGACCACGATATAAAACGCAATGCGATGCTGGGGCTGGCCCTGGCCGGTCCCTTGCCGCCGGCAGCGGCCAAGGCTATCGAGCAGGCCAGCGGGCTCTGCCAGCGTCTGCGTGCCGATGTCCTCAGGCGGGGCGGCGTCCAGGCAGCCTCGCGGGTGAAATGCAGCTGTGATTTAGTGGGGTTGCACGAGCCCGATATAGATCTCGATCTGTTCTCCGAACGCTGTGAGAAGGCCTGGGCTACCGGGGGCCGGGAACTCGACGATACCCTGCCCAAGTGGATTTTCCTCAAGTATCTGGTGGAGCGGCACGGGTTTATCCTGCACGGTACGCGCACCTCCGGCATCGACACGCTGCAGCCGCTCAACAAAAGCGGCGGCGGCAACCGCACTTCAGACCAACCCGGTATCTTTGCGGTGGACCACGCCTCAATGGCGATGTACTTCGGTGTTGTCGACCGCACCAGTCCGCAGATACGCAGTTTGTCCAATTCATTGGACGATGGCCGGGACACCGCCCAAGTGTCGCGTCGCTATTGTCGCTTGGGGGTGACCATGGCGGGTTTGAGCCAACGGCCTTTCGTGGCGGCGACGGTGTACGTATTGCCGCGCCAGACCTTCTCCTTGATGGGCGAATGGACCAGTCTGACCCCGGTAAAGCCGGTGGCCGAAATTCCCGTTTCCCCAACCGATTTTCCTTTCCTCGACTTTCTCTGGGGCAGCGATCTGGGGCCTCTCAGCACGCAGTTTGGGGCCCGTTCCCAGCATTTGTACGATGTCAGTCTGTGGGCCAGCAAACGCTCGGCAGCGGCGGCCCATATTCAGGCGACCCCGACGCCTTGGGAGCAGCTGTAATTGTCGCAGCCGTCAGTTGGGATGTTAAAAAAATAGCTGCCGGTCGCCGGCGGCGGCCAGGCGGTCGGGGTAAGTCAATTCGACGAAGCCGCGATAGCTTTTCCAGCGCTCGTCGCCGGCCAGGCGATGGTGCAATGTGGCTACGGCCTGGTCGACGAGGGGTTGCTGTTGGGGGTCGGGCCACAGATTGGTCGGACAGGTGCTGCCGTCGAGCAGGTAGAGTTCGTCTACTGGATCACAGGCATTAAAGGTGAACATATAGTCGCGGTCGTTGGCGGCGGTGAAGACCGTGCCAACACTGGGGTTGGGCATGACGTGGCTCCATACCTCAAAGAGGATGGGGTGCTCGTCGGGCCGGGCCTGGCCGGCTAGGCTGTCGAGCAGGCTGACGCCATCCAGCCGGGTTGGGGTCGAGATTCCGGCGATGTCGAGCACGGTGGGGGCTAGATCGAGCAGGGAGACGGCTTGGGACACGACTGCTGGGCCGGTATGAGGGCTGGCAGTGCCGGGCTTTATAATAATCGGTGCCTGGATGACGCGCGGGTTGAGGAACGCGCCTTTGTCGATAAGGGCCTGTTCGCCGTTCATTTCGCCGTGGTCGGCGATAAAGAAGATCCAGGTATCGTCGTAGAGGTCCCGTTGGCGCAGATAGTCCAGCAGGCGGCCGATCATTTGGTCGATAAGCTCAAATTGCAGCAGGTTGGCGACGCGGTAATCCAATACCGTCTGCGGATCGGTCAGGCCCCAGCTCTGGCGATAGAGCTGGTAGATGCGGGGTTCGGGGCGGTCGGCCGAATCGACGTTGCCGTACGATGCGGGCAACTCTAGCTCCTGGCGCAGGGCCGCCTCGCGTTGGGCAAAGCCGTCGGGGATGGCAAAAGGCTGGTGCGGTCCGAAAAAATCCACTTGTAAATAAAAGGGCTGGTCCGGGTCGGGTCGGGCTTCGAGGGTGGCGATGGCTTTGTCGACCAGATAGGCCGGGTAGGTGGCATCGCTGGGAAAGGGCTGGCCGTTCTGGGGCGCGATCCAGCCGCCGTAGTGGTTGCCGGTGCCCTCTCCGGTGAGGCTTTGGCCGACGATGGAGCGGTCGAAGGTAAAGCGCTGGAGACCGCGTTGGGCCAAAAAGCCGATATAGTCGTCGTCGTCGTTCCAGGGCGGCGACCAGCGGTCCCAGGGGCTGTCGTTTTCGCTGAAGACCTGGGAGAATTTGTGGGCTCCGGCGTGGCATTTGCCGACGTGGCGCAGATGATAGTCCAGCGGCTTGAGGTATTCGGCGAAGAGGATATCGTCGGGGCGCAGGTGAATGGCATGGCCGTCGTGGGCCCGTTCGCTATTGGTGGTGATATAGGAGTGGCGGCCGGTCAGATAGGCGGCCCGCGAGGGTGAGCACAGGGGTGAAGTGCAATAGGCGTTGGCGAAAAAGAGGTGCCGGTCGCGCAGGGCCTGCAGATGCGGTGCCTTCACGGGGGCGGCCCCGGGCATATAGAATTCGGGTGGCACCATATCGGTGCTGATAAACAGGATATTGGGGCGCCGGCTTTGCTGGGTGGCGGTGAAGGGACCGTGGCCGGTCATCGGGTCGAGGTATTGGGTGGTAGTTGCCATGGGCTTCCTTAGGGTATAATCGAGAGCCGCAGGGCGACCCGGGGTCGAGTGTTTATTGCTCGGGTTTTTGCAGATGCTGGTGTACTCGGTGATTAAAATAATCGTATAAATCTTCGCGTTGTCCGTCGTCGGGGTGGCGGACATTAGGGCCGGTGATGAGAGGGGCATCTTCATCCACATGCACCGGGGCGGCGGCATCGAACAGGGCCCAGTCGGTTAAGCGGCGGCGCAATTGGTCTATTTCCCCCTGGCATGCGGCCTCGGCATAGCGGTTGGTCAATTCGTGCGGGTCGGCCTGCAGGTCGAAGAACTGGGATTGCTGGTCGCGGCGGCAGAGGAGCAATTTGTGCTCGTGGGTGCGGGCCATAAAGGCCTGGCCGCGGCCCGATTCGGCAAAAATGGCGTCGCGGTCGGCCGCCGGGTCGGCCAGATCGAGGCCCTGCATGGTTGCGGGTACCGGGCAGTCGGCCTGGCGCAATAGAGTGGGGGCTAGGTCGATGCTGTTGACCAGGTTTTGCGAGGCGGCGCCGGCTCGCTCCTGGTGCGGGAATTTGATAATCAGCGGCACTTTGATCAACGGCTCGTACATATAATTGCCTTTGAGCAGCAGGTGGTGATAGCCCATATAGTCGCCGTGGTCGCTATTATAAATAATGATAGTGTCGTCGTACAGAGCGCGTTCTTGGAGGCTTTTCACCATGCGACCGACGTGGTGGTCAATTTGCGAAATGGTGGCGTAATAAAAAGCCATGGCACGGCGTATTTTGGCTTCGGTCATTTCACTGTTGGGAAAATAGCCGGGACTGAAGTCCAGGTCCTGGGGCAAGGGGGCCGGGGTATAGCCGGGCAACAGCGAGAGGGCGTCGGGATTGTACATCCGACTCCAGGGGGCGGGCGGGTCGAAGGGGTGGTGTGGCTTGATGAAGCTGACCATTAGGAGCTGACCGCCTTCTTGCCAGGTGGCCAATTCTTCTAGTGCTTGCTCGGCGATCCAGGTGGTGGAATGGTGTTTCTCATCCAGATCTGATTCGAGGGCGCCAACGTGGTCCCAGTATTCGGGCGGGGCGTGCTGGCGGTATTCGCGTTCTTGGTCCATCAGGTCACTCAGGTGCGTCTGACCTTCCTGTTGCAGCCAGCGATGGTAGTCGTCGTCGTAGCGGCCGGCGCCGTTTTGTTCGGCCAGTAGCATCTGGTCGAAGCCGACGTCGTGGTAGGTGGGCGTCAAATGCATTTTGCCCACGGCTTTGGTGCGGTAGCCGGCGCGGCGCAATTCCTTGGGAAAGGTGGGCAGGCCGGAGGGCAGGGTGCAGTGGTTGCTGCCGCCCAGGTGCTGGCGCACGTAGAGGCCGGAGAGGAAGGAATAGCGCGAGGGGGTGCAGACGGGATAGGGGCAAAAGGAATTGTCGTGGCGTACGCCGTCCTGGGCCAGGGCGTCGATATGGGGGGTCTGGATATCGTTGTTGCCATAGGCGCCTAGGCAGTCGGGGCGGTGCTGGTCGGCCTGGATGATGAGGATATTGGGTTGCTCGGACATGGGCTGTACCCGCGTTAGAAGTAGTGGTGGAATCTGCACAAAGATAGTGATGGGCCGGTTGGGTTCAAAGGGGCTGTTTGGAGGCTCCTTGGGTGCGCCGGCTTCCAGGCGGGCAGTGAGGCCCGCTTGCGGCCTTCCCCCCGGCCACCCGGCTGCGCCGCCCGCCCGGCTTTCAGCTGCCCCGCTCCGCTCCTTGGGTGGGCCGGCTTCCAGGTGGGCAGTGAGGCCCGCTTGCGGCCTTCCCCCCGCCACCCGGCTGCGCCGCCTGCCCGGCCTCCAGCTGCCCCGCCGCCCAACCCCCACTGCCCACCTTCCAGCCAGCGCACCCAAGGAGCTTGGCCAACGGTCTTTGGTTTTTATATAATTGGGGCTTGATCATAATTGCTAATTCACAATAGTTATGCCGAATTTTGTGCCGACAGAGTGAGTGGGCCAGGGGGCTGAAAGCGGATTCCACAAGCCCGGGGGCCCGCCGAGGGCGGGCCGGGCGCAGTGGCCTCGGAGCGCGTAGCGCGAGTGCCGAAGGCCGCGCAATGCGTAGCATTGCTAGCGAATGAGCGTCAGCCCCCTGGCCCACTCACGGCCATCCACCAAAGGAGAAAATTGATGATAAAGATAGCCGTATGCATTCCGCCCGAACCGGGTTTGAATGCGACATTGCTGAGCCAGTGCGGTGTTGAATACGTCGTTTGTCACGGCGGCCTCAACGCCATTGACGGGGCCGCGGCCGAGGACCAGCCCTGGAGTCTGAAGTCGCTTAGGCAGGTCAAAGAAACCTATGAGAAATGCGGCTTCGAGCTGGCCGTGTGGGAAGGGCGCCCGAATATGGAGAAGATCAAATTGGGGCTGCCGGGCCGCGATGAGGAAATTGAGGTAGTCTGCGCCATGTTGCGCAATTTTGGCGAGTTGGGCATTCCGGTCTGGTGCAGCATGTGGATGCCTATCCTCGGCGTTATGCGCACTTCATTCGCTCTGCCCACGCGCGCCGGGGCCCAGGTAAGCGGTTTCAACCACGCCGAATTAGAGGGCGAGCCTCTCACTGAGCACGGCGTGATTACGGAGGACGACCAGTGGGAAAACTTGCGCTATTTCCTTGAACGCACCGTGCCCACCGCCGAAAAAGCGGGGGTGAAAATGGCCATGCACCCCGACGATCCGCCGCTGTCGCCCATCCGTGGGGTGGCCCGCATTATGAGCAGCCTAGATAATTACCAGCGCCTGATCGACCTGGTGCCCAGCGAGGCCAACGGTATTGGCCTGTGCCAGGGCAATTTCGCCTTAATGACCGACGATCTGCCCGCTGCTATCCGCCATTTTGGCGGTCAGGGGAAAATTCATTTCGTCCACTTCCGCGATGTCCGCGGTACCCCGGAGGATTTTACCGAGGCCTTCCACGACGACGGCCAGACCGACCTGGTCGAGTGCATGCGGGCCTACCGCGAAGTGGGCTACGAGGGCGTATTGCGCCCGGACCACTACCCCAAGATGGGCGACGAGAATTTTGCCGACGAACATACGATGGCGCGTCTTTTCGCCATCGGTTATTTGAAGGGGATACGCGAATCGGTTTATTCCGAATAGCATAGCGACTTGGCTGCATTGATGTGCCCGTGCTATGAATGGGCCCTGGCTGCGGCTGGCGCTTTAAACCGAAAAAAGGGGGATTGTCCCGGGGCGGACAGTCCCCCGCTGTTTTAGGGGGCCGGATAGGGATGGCGGAAAGTGAAGGCGGTGGAGCTGTGGCCGTGGTTTTGCAGATGTTGCAGTCGTTCCTGAGCCTCGACCAGCGAGGGTTGATGGCCCTGAGGGATCCACCACAGGACCATATGGGCCTGGGCCATGCGCTCGAACCACGCCTTTTTTTGTTTGAACACTTCGAGGTGGTCGCCGCTGTAGACGAAGTGGTGCAGGGCCTCGACCGATTCCCATACCGACATATTGACCAGGGTGGCTGGGTCGTCGAAAGGGCGCAGGGCCAGGGCGTCGCCGGCCGGGGTCTGCAGCCGCCAGACAAAACCGGGGCTTTTTTCGGCCAGGGCGTTGACCGCCTCTATCTGGGCGACAAAATCGGCCATGAGCGGGTCGTCGAGGGGCGCCTTCATATGGGCGATATTGAGCTGGGCCAAGTGCTGGGGCTGGGTCGGCATGGGCTTATTCTCCGGGTTGATGTTGGCAAAAATAAGAAAAACCGCTGCCCCGCGTAACCTTGGCCCCCTGATTGGGGGCTTTGTAGTAGAGGTTGACTCCCAAAGGGCTGTTTGCCCATCTCAAAAAAGCCGAAAACCAAGGAATGGACGATCTCGAATTATATGTGCGCCAGGCGGCCGGAGGCGATCCCGATGCTTTCGGCCAAGTGGTGCGGCGCTTTCAGGATATGGCGGTGGGATACGCCTATGCTGTCTTGGGCGATTTTCATCTGGCCCAAGATGCGGCCCAGGAGGCTTTCGTACAGGCCTACAAAGATTTGGATTCACTGGTTGAACCGATGGCTTTCCCCGGCTGGTTGCGCCGGCTGGTCTTTAAGTTTTGCGATCGGCAACGGCGCGGCTGGCGCCTGCAGACCGCGACTCTGGAGGGCCAGGACGAAGTGGTGGCGGAGGGAGCCGATCCAGCCGTCCTGTTCGACCGCTCCCAGCGCCAGGACCTGGTGCGGCGGGCCATCCAGGAGTTGAGCCTGGGCGAACGGCAGGCGGTGAGCCTCTACTATATCGGCGAATACTCACAAGGGGATATCGCCGCGTTTCTCGATATTTCGCCGGGGGCAGTGCGGAAGCGACTGTATGACGCCCGCGGCAAACTCAGGGAAAGGATGCTGGATATGGTGCAGGAATCGTTCCAACAGCAAGCGCCCTCGCGCGACGACCGTTTTGCCCACCAGGTACTGACCAGCGCGCTGCCTTTGCAGATGTATTGGATAGACGAAGGCGGCCAAGAACACGACGGCGGTACTACGGCGGGCGACCGCCAAGTGCAGATACCCGACAGCGCGGTATGGCTGGTCGAGCCCCGGGCGGAATTGACCGACCAGGCCTGGGACCGCCTGTTGGGGCTGATGCGGGAGCGCCGGATACCCGGACTGCGTGCCGGCGGGCGGCTGGACGACCGCCATTTGCGCCGCATCGGCGAATTGGAGCATTTGGTCTATCTGGATCTCAGCGGCTGGAATACCGGTATCAGCGACGCCGGCTTGGCTCATTTGGGCCAATTGGGCCAATTGCGGCATCTAGATCTCAATCTCAATAGCGCCAATAACCATCCCCGGTTGGCCCCGGCCGCCATCAGCGACGGGGGGCTGGCCTGTCTGGCCCATTTGCCGGAGTTGCGCACTCTATCGCTGAATTATCTGTTCAATATAACGGATGCCGGCATTGGTTATTTGCGCGGACACCAGCATCTCGAACGAGTGCAGTTGGAGTGTACCGCCACCGGCGACGGAGCTATAGACCTGTTGGGCGGTAAAGACGGGTTGCGCCATTTTGTCGCCGGCACCCAGGTCACTGACGCGGGTCTGGCGGGCTTGAAGGCGTTTCCCGCCCTGGGTCGTTCGGGCGGCGGTGGCAGTTTGAATCTGGCACGTTCGTACGGTATTACCGACGCGGGCCTGGCCCAGGTGGCGGGATTGCAGGGGGTGTCGCGGTTGGGATTGCCCGAATCGCGGTTGTACAACGACTGGGTCGAGCATATGCCGGTGGCCATTCAAAGACAGGCCCAATACGGGGCGGCGGGCATCGCCCATTTGCGGGCTATGCCCGATTTATATCAGGTGGGCATTTCGGGCGATTTGATGGACGACCAGGTCATGGCGGCTGTGGGGGCCTTGCCTGCTCTGCGCGAATTGAGCGCTGGGGCGGCGGTGGCGAGTGACCGGGGTTTTGCCGCCCTGGCCCAGTGCCGGAGCCTGGAGCGCTTGGCGGCCTATTCGTGCCATGGCCTCACCGGCAAGGGGCTGGCGGCCTGGGCCCAATTGCCGCGTCTGCAATTTCTCTATGTCGGCGGCGCCTGTCTGGCCGATGAGGGGCTGGCGGCCCTGGGCGACTTTGCCGCCTTGCGCGAGTTTTGGACCGGCAACGACAATATTTTCACCGACCGAGTTTTTGAATATATCGTTCGGGCCCCAGGGTTGGAGCGTCTGCTCAATATGTATTGCCGTGCTACCGGCGACCGGGCCACTCAGTACGTGGTGGCCGGGGCCGCGCCGCTAAAGTGGTATGGCATTATGGGGACGACTATCAGCGACAACAGCCTGGAATTGTTGGCGACTATGCCTTCTTTGGAGGAGTTGACGCTGGAGAACCTCAAGGGCATCACCAACGCCGGGGTTGCCCAATTGGGGCGGTCGAAGCGGTTGCGGCAGGTGCAAATAAACGGGTGTGCCGCCGTTTCTTATGAGGTGGCGGCCAATCTGCCGTCGCGTATGCAGGTGGATTTCAGCGCCTGAAAGGGCGTTCAGGGCTCCAACGGCAACTCCAGCACAAAGCGGGCCCCGCCCAGGGGGCTATCGTCAATGCTGAGGCCGCCCTGGTGCACGGTGGCAATGCGGTGGGCAATGGCCAGGCCCAGACCAACGCCGCCCGATTTTGCCGTGCGGCTTTGGTCCAGGCGGGTGAAGGGGGCAAAGATTTTGTCCCGATCGTGGGGGGCAATGCCGGGGCCGTCGTCGTCGACTAACAGGCGGATTTTCTCCCCTTCTTGCTGTAGCGATAGTTGCAGTCGCGAACGGGCGTGGCGGACACCGTTGGTCACCAGATTGAGGATGGCGCGGCGCAGCAGGTGGTGGACCCCGGTAGTGGCGATGGGGACGGTATCTATATCCAGAGTGAGATCGGGGCGCAGATCGGCTACCACCTCGGCCATGCCGGTTACCAGATCGTCGCAGTCAACGCGCTCGCGCTGCGGGGCCCCCTCGCCCTCCAGGCGTACGAAGGTCAATAATTCCTCGACCAGGTCGTTGAGATCCTGCAGCGAGCCTTCGACACGGCCCAGCAAGCGGTCCTTTTCGGCCGGGTCGGTTTTCTCCTGGGCGTCGTCGACAAGGAAAAACAGTCGCGCCAGCGGCGTGCGGAACTCGTGCGAGACGGCGCGCAGGAGTTCGCGTTGGGCCTCGATAAGACCGGCCAGTCGATCGGCCATATTGTTGAAGGCGCGGGCCAATTCGCCGATGGCGTCGTCGCCCTGGGGCGCGGCGCGGCTGGCCAGTTCGCCGTCGCCCAGGGTGTGGGCGACATCGGCTAGGGCGTAGATGCGGCGCTCGAAAGGTCGCAACAACCAGTACACCGCGGCGCCGATGAGGACCAGCAGGGCCAGCAGCACGGCAAGCAGGAAATAGGCCCCCTGCGGCGGCAGCCCTAAGGGCAGCGGCGGGCGTTCGTGCAAGGCGTTGCGCAGACGGCGTTTGCCCCAACCGCGGGGACCGCCCCGGCCCTCGGCCCCGGGGAGGGTGTGCAGGGCTTTTTCTCCCAGCGGGCCCAGGACGAGCAGGCCTTTCCGGTAGGTGGCGTAGAGAATGCGGCCCTGGTCGGTGTGGACCAGGACGGGCCGGCCGGTGGCCAGCTCCTGGGCCGCCTCTCCCACCAATTCAATCTGATCGTCGTCGGCCAGGCGCAGGGCAAAAGGCGCCGATTCGTTGAGGCGGTCGAGTGCGGCGGCCAAGCGGCGGGGGTCGTCGGCGACGTTGTTGAGTCGTCGTTGGATTCCCTTTACCCAGGGGGTCAGCGCTATCGTCAGGCGCTGGTCGGCAAAGGCACCCAATTCCCGGTTGACGGTAAAGAGGACGGCGAAGGCGGCGGCCAACAGGATAAGGGCCAGACCCAAATAGACGCGCAGGAATTGCCGTTTCACCGGGTTTTCCCCGCCATTAGATAGCCGACGCCGCGGACGGTTTTGAGATAGTGAGGGGCCGCCGGGTCATCGCCTAGTTTTTGTCGCAGGCGCGAGATATAGACGTCTATGCTGCGGTCGAGGCCATCGTAGTCGTGGTGGTAGATGGCCTGGTAGAGATCCTGGCGGCTCACCACCTGGCCCTGGTGTCGGGTCAGATACAGCAGCAGGTCAAATTCGACCGTGGTCAGTTCGATGGCCTGGTCTTGCAGGAATGCTTCGCGGCGGCCGGGGTCGACGCTCAAGACGCCCAGCTGCAAGGGGCCAGCGGCGGCGGGCGGGGTACTTTGGGCGCGGCGCAGGAGGGCGCGGATACGGGCCAGCAGGACGCGTGGCTTGACGGGTTTGGTAACGAAATCGTCGGCGCCCAATTCCAGGCCCAGGATCTGGTCGAGATCGTCGTCGCGGGCGGTGAGGATAAGCACGGGGCCGGTGTAGGCGGGGCGGATCTGGCGACATATTTCAAAGCCGTCCATGCCCGGCAGCATGATATCGAGTACGACCAGATTGGGTTTTTGGCCCAGGATCAGGTCGCAGGCGCGGCGGCCGTCGGCTTCGTGGCACACGGCAAACCCCTCGCTTTCCAGGCGTTCCTGGATAAGGTCGGCCAGGCCGATATCGTCTTCGACCAGGACGATAGTTTCGTCGCGGGGAAGGGGTTGGTTCATGGGAGGGGCTCCTGTGGTTTGTCGGTTTTTTTATAATTCGTATTAGACGGTAAAGCTGTAAAGGACGGGATTGGACTCCTCCCAAATAAATATGCCCAGGGCCTGAATTTATAGCCATGAAAATAATAACCCCGGGCTATTGGTAGCCCGGGGTTATTATTGTTTTTGGAGCCGTGTCTAAAACGCCTGGTATAGGCACGGTGTTAGACGCGGCTTCGGGGTTATTTGCGGCTCTCTTTGACTTGGCCCCAGGTGGCCGACTCGACCGAAGTATTGCTGAGGCTCGACTCGCTGACCGGAGCCAGGTCGCCTGCATCGCCAGAGGCGGCTCGTTCGGCCTTGATGTCTTCGAGCTGCTGCAATTGCTCGGGTGTGAGGATGCCTTCAAAAGCTTCGCGACGCTGTTGGCGGAAGGCTTCCATTTCTTCGCGGCTGGGACGCTCGCCGCTTTCCAGGCGGGCTTTCATTTCTTGGCGCGCTTCCTGGCGTATGGTCTGCAGCTGGGCTTTCTGGTCATCGCTCAAATTGAGGGCCTCGCCCAGGCGGCCCTTATCGCCACCGCGTCGGCCTTTCCCGCCGCGCTGGCCGCGTTCGGCCTTGATGTCTTCGAGCTGTTGCAATTGCTCGGGGGTGAGGATGGCGGCCAAGGCGTCGTGACGCTGTTGGCGGAAAGCTTCCATCTCTTCACGGGTGGGTCTTTGGCCGTTTTCCCGGCGTGCTTCCATTTCTTGGCGTGCTTCCTGGCGCATGGTCTGCAGCTGGGCTTTCTGGTCATCGCTCAAATTGAGGGCTTCGCCCAGACGGCCCTTATCGCCACCGCCCTTGTGGCCGTGCCGGCCCTGTCCTTTACCGCCGCGCTGGCCGCGTTCGGCTTTCAACTCTTCTAGCTGCTGCAACTGCGCAGGGGTGAGGATGGCGGCCAGGGCCTCTTGATGCTGCTGGCGGACTGCTTGCATTTCTTCACGGCTGGGTCGCTCGCCGCTTTCGCGGTGGGCTTCCATTTGGGCTCGGTGTTCCTGGCGCATGGCTTGCAGTTGGGCGATTTGATCCTCGCTCAGATCGAGGGTATCGGCTAAACGACCGGGGCCGCGTTGGGCTTGGGCCAGGGATGCCAAAGCCATACCGGCGGCCAGCAGGGCGATGAGTAGGCGACGAGTGTTCATGGTGGGCTCCTTTCGGTGTTTTTGATTGGCCCCCTTCAGGGGCGCTGCTCAGCTTACATCCAGTAATATCGCTACATCGGAGCCAAAAGTCTGTGGGAGTTATGTAGGGGAATTGTAACAGTTTGTAAACGGCCTGCAAAGGCGTCGGGACATTGTTAAGCGGGGTGCCATGGCCTATTTTTAGCCCCGACCCAATCCACTTTGGCGCGTCTATATTTCGGCAATCCGAGCAGGGCAATTAACGAAAGTGAGAATTGTGAAGAAACCGAATGTAGTGCTCATTGTCGCCGACGATATGGGCTACGGCGATTTTGGCGTCTTCAACGACGTGGGGGCACGCACGCCCTGTCTCGACGCCCTGGTCGCTGAAAGTGTCTGTCTGACCCAGGGCCTGTTCGCCGTCGCGGCCACCCCCACCAAGCCCTTCGAGATGCTTCCCAAATGAAGATGGAAAAAGACACAGAAAAAGATGGAATTAGTGGATAAAACTATTCAAGAAAAGGAGTGTCGCATGGCACCTAAGAAATGTTTGATGGTCGGCGGCTCGGGGATGGCGGGCCGCTGGATTGATATTTGGACCGAGCAATTGGGGGAGCGGGTGAAAATTGTCGGACTGGTCGACGTCAACCCCGAAGTTCTGCAACAGCAAGGGACTCGGCTGGGACTGGGGGCCGATCAGCTCTTCAGCGATTACGAGATGGCCTGCAAGCAGGTTGAGGCCGATTTTTGCGGTATTGCCTCGCCGCCGCCGTTCCACAGCCCGGCGGCCATTGCGGCCATGGATGCGGGGATGGCCGTGATTTGCGAAAAACCCATTGCCGATACCCTGGAGGCAGCCCTGGCCATAGCGGCCAAGGCGCGCCAGACGGGGCTGCCCTGTACCATTATTCAGAATTACCGCTATGCCGCCAATAAGCAGGAATTGGTGCGCATCCGCGACGAGGGGCAGCTGGGCCGGTTACAGCATATTGTCGGGCGCTACGCCTGCGACTATCGACAATACGAATCGTGGGGTAAGGCTTGGCGCCACGATATGGATTTTGGCCTGCTCTTTGAGGGCTCGGTGCACCACTTTGATATGCTGCGCTTTTTGTCGGGGGGCGATTGCCAGACCCTGCAGGGCTTTGGCTGGAACCCCGAATGGTCGAGTTTCAAGCATTTTTCCAGCGGTTTTTATCTAATGCGCATGGACAACGGCGTCCATACCGCGTACGAGGGCAATAGCTCGGCGGCGGGCATCACCAATTGCTGGCACCGCGAATACTACCGCGCCGAATTCGAGGCAGGCACGGTGGAAATCGCCGAAGGGGATGAGGTGACCGTGCATCAGGTGGGCCAGGACAGCCGGACCTACGAAGCCCCGCCGGTGCCGCTGTACGGCCACGACCATTTGCTGGCCGAATTTGTCGGTTGGCTTGAAGGCGGGCCCCCTTCGAGAACTCGCATTGAGGACAATATCAAAAGCTTCGCCATGGTCATCGCCGCTATGGAGACCACCCTAGACGGTCAGCCCAGGCGCATCGACGATTATCTGGCGGGGTTGGGGGCCGAATAACAGGGCCGGCCAGAGGATGGTTTACGCGCTGGTTCCCAGTTTCCACGCATAGTAAAGAGGCAGGAAAACCAGTTTTTGCTCGGGCAGTTCTCCGTAGGGCGCCCCGGATAGCACGTACCCGGCCGGACAGTCGGGATGGCTTGCCAGGAGCAAATGAAGGCTCTTCAAGCGCCCCGCCGAGCCGCTCTTTACTTCCACGGGACAGACGCGTCCTCCTCTGACCGCGAGGAAATCTACCTCGGCGTTGCTGCTTTTGGCCGGTCTGGCCCAATAGTGCAGTTCTGTTTGCCCGGCTGCTGTCAATTCCTGGCCGACGAATTGTTCGGCCAGGGCGCCCCGGTGCAGGGCGAGCAGATCTGTCTGGCCGAACTCCACGTCGGCCGGTAGTCCGCACACGTTCTGCATCAGACCGATATCCACCATTAGCGCCTTGAATTTGCGCTCTGAAGCGCTGGCTCCGAGGGGTAATCCTGCCGGACTGGCAGCCCGTACTTTGCGCACTACCTGGGCCTGGCACAGCAAGTCGAAGGCTTTTTTGATCGTCGGGTTGGAAAAGCCTTCGGCCAGGCGAGCGTATTTGATCTGCTGGCCAACAGAGCGCGCCACGGCCGTAAAGACTGCACCCAGACAGCGTTTGTCGGCCCGGGGTGCGTATTTGGCGAAATCCTGGCGGAAGGCGTCGATCAGTTCGGCGTGGACCTCGAAGGCCTGGTGTATACTGCCGGTATCGGCGTAGGTCGAGACGGCTTCCGGCATGCCGCCCACGAACATATAGCGGCGCACCTGGTCCAAGAGCAAGGCGTGGATGCTGTCGGGCGGGCGGGGCCTGTATGATCTCGGCGGCCCGTTCGCCGCCGGTGGCGTGGAGGAATTCAGCGAAGCTCATGGGGTACATGTCCAGAAATTGGACGCGTCCTACGGGGAAGGAGATATCCCGCAGGGTGAATTCGAGCAGGGAACCGGCCGCGATAACGTGGAGCCGGGGACAGTCTTCATAGAAGTAGCGCAGCGCCATTAAGGCCCGGGGACAGGTCTGTATTTCGTCGATGAAGAGCAGGTCTTCACCGGGGGCAATGCGGGCGCCGAGGAGAATCTCCAACTGAGCCAGGATATCGCCGGCGCTTAGATCGCCCTCGAATACCCTGTGCCAATCCGGATGTTTTTCCAGATCGACCCGGTGCACGTGGCCGGAGAAATGAGTGTGGCCAAAATCGACTACAGACCAGGTTTTGCCCACTTGTCGGGCGCCGCGCACGATAAGGGGTTTGCGGCGGGCCTGGTTTTTCCAGGTTATCAATTGATCGGTGACAAAGCGATGCATAAATTGAATTGATACTTTAAAAATACAGGGATATATATAATTTCAACTTTTAAAAATACAAGGCTTGGATTGTCCTAGCAGGCTCCATCGAGACTATACGTGATGAGCAGTATCAGGGCAGGCGCCCTGACTGGCAAATTGCCTGGCTGAGGGCGTTGGGGTATGTGGCTGGATCGGATGACGAACTCAAAGGTTCGTCACTGATGCTCTTTTGAGCTATTGTCTCGGAGCCCCTCGACTCAGGCCTCGTCCTCATCATCCCCGGAGGCGTACGAATGGCCGCCGAAAATGGCCCGCACTTCGGCGGCCGAGCGGGCCTGTTGCAGGGCGCCCATGCGCTCGGCCTCTTCCTGTTGTAGGGCGCGCACGTTGATCAGCACCTCTTCGAGGCGGTTGGCGGGGAATTTAACCGCGCCGTTCTCGTCCATGTGGATGATCTCGCCCGGGGCCACATCCATACCGCCGACGCTTACCGGCACTTCCACCGCGTGCACGGCTTGGTCGCCGTGGCCGGCGGTGACGCCGCTGAGCATATACTGGAAACCGCCCATTTCGCGGATTTCGTCAATATCGCGCGAGGGGCCGTTGGAAATGGCGCCGACGCAGCCCAGGGCTTTCATCGCCGAGGTCATATTGCCACCGGCCAAACCGACCTTGCCGGCTATTTCGGGCGGAAACTTTTGCTCGAAGACCAGGACCGTGGGCTTGGGCGAGGCGTCGAGGGCGTCGACCACATCCATGAAGGAAAGGCGGTTGAAGGACGGATCGGGGAGCCCGTAGACGCAGGTGACGGCATAGCCGACAGTGCGGCCCAATTCGGGGTACATGCAGCGGATGGATTGGTCGGTATACCAGTTTTCGCTCCAGGGATTGTACAGTCCCAGGCATAGATGATTTTTGGGATAGGTGGCCACGACGTTGGTGATGGAGGGGGTATCGAAATTCTTCAGCTCTTCCATCATTTCCTGAGGGGTCATGATTGGCATTCCTCTGCTGGCGGTGAATAGAAGGGGGCCGGTCCTTAGCTTGACCCGGCGCGTCGATTAGTACCTATTTGAGCGTATTGATTATACCCGGCAACTATACGAAAAAACGCCCTGCGGCGACAGGCGGCGTTGGCGGTGGAATTTTACCAGGAGAAAGCCGTGGTGCCCAAGAGCCATAAGCAAGGGGAGAGAGTCCCAATTTGAGTGATCCCAGACCTTTTCCGATCCCGGCGGCCAATACGCCGCCGCCGCTTGAGCCGGGAGAACCGGGGGCGTTAACTGGGTTATTGATGCTGGTCTTCGGGCTATTACTGGGGACTTATTTTATTTATATCGGCTTGCAGACGATTCGCAGCCGACGCCCGCCGGGCAATTTCTTCGCTACCCCGGAAGCTTCATCTGAGGGCTCGGTGCTGGAAGAATTGGACGCGAATGAGCCGCAGAGCAGGGGAGCTGCTTTGTTCTGGCAGTTTTGGGGGGGGGTATTCCTTGTTTTGGGTTTGGGTTTGTGGGGGGGCGGGCTCTACGGTCTGATCCGCAGCGCGCTATATTAGTGACAGTGGCGTAGCTAGTATGTCGATAGACAAAAAAGTAGCCCCTCGATAGGGATATCGAGGGGCTACTTACTTCTGGAAGGTTATGTTCACCTGAAATCCAGGCTAGGACCTCAGGTGCGGTAACTGGTCCGGCGGCATACTTGACCTCCTCTTGTGGCGGGTCGGGGATCCGGAGATGGATAGTCCAACCGGCCCCGACAGGGCCCGCACGTTGAGAGAGTCCGCGTGTAAAACGGCCTGTTAAGGCCAACATCTGCAGCTAAAGATAATTTGGTGGGATAGCTGTGTCAAGTAGATTTTATCTAAATAATAGTATTATTTAATTCATTAGGATATCCTAATGAATGTAGAATTTCAATTGGCCGTTAAAAGTCAAATTCTACCTCTACTACCCTATTCTGCGTGGCGGCTAGTTCGCACCCTTCGATGCACTGGATGGTCCCTTTGGCCCATTGCGGGGTGATGATCAGCGGTACGTCGGCCAGCAGGTGGTCGGCGACGTTTTTGTAATAGCCGTTGTCCTTTTGCACGGTGGCGAATTGGGTCGTGTGTTTTTTGCCCTGGGGGTCGATATAGTTGACCTGGGCGCCGCCGCCAAAAGATTCCACCACGGCGGCTCCGCTGGTGCCGAGGACTGTCCACAGAGGTTTGGCACTGGCGTGGACGCTGGATACCAGCAGTTGCGCTTCGACGCCGCCGTCAAAGCGGACATAGGCGCGGATATGGTCTTCGTTGGTCACATCGTGCCAGATCTTTTTGCTGAAATTGCCGTAGAGACTGGCGCGTCGGTTTATCTTGTCACCGCGCCGGTTGGTCTTGGGCAATAGCTGCAAAATCTTTTCGAATTGATGCGCCCCCATATCGTAGAGGGCTCCGCCCGAGATGGGCTTGTGCGAGCGCCAGGCCTGCCCCGGCCGGCCGTAGCCGACCATATTGCATTCCAAAGAGAATACCTCGCCCAGCAAGCCGCTGTCGATCACATGCAGCAGGGTCAATACATCGGCGTCCCAATGGCGGTTGTGGTAGACCGAGAGCATGTTGCCTTTTTCGCGGGCCAGGGCAATGACTTGGTCGCAGTCGTCCACGGTCACGGCAAAGGGTTTTTCGGTAATGACGTGGACGCCGGTTTCCAATAAGGTGCGGATGCCCTGGGCGTGGTAGGCGTGCGGCAGAATGACAATGCCCAGGTCTATCAGGCCGCTGTTGCCCATTTCCCCGGCGTCGGTGAAGGTGGCGATATGGTCGCCTTGTTCTTCTTTGGCGGCCTCCAGGCGGGCCGGGTCGCGGTCGCAGACGGCGGTCAGTTCAAAGCCCTGGGTCTGGGCGATGCGCTCGGAATGGTGCTTGCCCATTTGGAAGGCCGGGCCGTAGCCCAACAGGCCAATACGCACCGGGCCCTTTTCTTCCAGGCCGCTTGCATACCGCAGGCCTTTGTAGATAAGGTCCTGGAAGTCGGGGTGGTTAAAAGCGCGCTCGTCGTGCCCCAGGGCGGTATAGAATACTCGGCCGGTGCCGTAATCGCGCAGATAGCCCATGGAATGGCGCTCGAATTGCCATAGACCGTGCTGGAAGTGGCGCAATGGGGCCTGGGTGCGGGGCTCGGTGATATAGAATTCGTCGGTGATGGAAAATTGGTTGCTCAGACGCGGCAGGATAGCGGCCGAATCCGGATCGGTTTCGACGGTGAATTCGGCGATGGGACCGTGTTTGATAAAGGCGGTGCCGACCATTTCCTGGTAGGCGGCAAAGCGGTCCATTTGGGCGTTGGCGCAGTGAATGGCGACCAGGCCGCCGCCGCCCTTGACGTACTTGACCAGGCCGTTTTCCTGGTCGGCGCTCATTTCGCCGCCCACGGTATACATGATGACGGCGTCGTAGGCCGAGGGGTCGGCCAGGGCGCTGCGGTCGGAGGTGACTTCAACGCTGACTTGACCGGTATTCTCCAGGGCTTGTTTGAGGATGGCGGCACAGGATCCAAAGGGATGGGCGGTGCCGCCGATAATCATCAGGGTCTGCAACATGGTGGTCCTTTCAGTTAGTGCAATAAGTCGCTGGGTACTCGGTTCCAAATGGCTGGTTCAACGTCGTCCGGGCAGGTTGGGATAAGGGGTTGCAGGCGGGCCCGGTCGGTTGGATCCAGGTTGTCGTTGAGGCGGGCCATGCGCTGGCAATAGCCGGCCTGGACGCGCGCCGATGCCTGTTCAAAGCGGGGCAGGTACCACAGGGTGAGGACGGTGCGCCGGTGGTCGGCCCGATTGGGATTGGCGCTGTGCAATAGGCGCGCATCGCCCACGACCAGGTCGCCGGCTTTGACCTGCACGTCGACGGCGCTGGGATGGTGCAGGAACAGGGGCTGGTCGTGGTCGGTGGTGAGGCGCACGTCGGAGTCGTGGCCCTGGCCTAGCAGATCGTGGATATCAAAGCGGCGGATGTGGGATTGGGGGATAAGGCGCAGGCAGCCGTTTTCTACACAGGTATCGGTCAGGTAATACATGAAAAATAGTTGGTGCGGCATGGGGTCTATGGTTTCGGGTTCGTCCCAAAAGACCCAGTCCTGGTGCCAGTACAAGGGTGGCTCGCCCGGTTGTTTGGCAATGACAAAGCCGCTCCAGTAGCGCGGGTGGTCAAAGCCGAGTTGGCCCAGGGCCTGCTGGGCCCCGTCCCAGGTGATCAGGTCCAGGAAGGCTGGGATTTGGTACGACATGCCGACTAGGTTGCCCTGGTTGGTCGGGTTGTTTTGGTAGTCGTTGGCGTCCAATACCTGGTCCGAGGCGGTGCGCAAGCGGTTGAGCAAGTCGGCGGGTAGGACTTGGTTGAAGACGCAGTAGCCGTTTTCTACGAGCTGGTCTAGTTTTTCTTGCAAATCACGCTCCTTGGCGTCAGTAAAGGCTGCGATTGTGGAGGTGAGGCGTCAGGGTATTTGGTAAGAGTCGGGAGTCCTGGGTGGGTAATTGACGGTTTTTGTGCCCAAATTCAGGTCAACTGTTCGCCGTTGGCAACAACCGCTTCTCAGGCGAGCCTCCCTTTTTTCGCCCCAAGTTCAGCTCAACTGCTCCCCACTTGCAACAGTCTGTTCCCAATGGGTAAGCTGACCGAGCAACGCGTCGACGGTCTCGGGGTGCGCCGCGGCGATATTGTGTTTTTCTCCGATATCTTCTGTCAAATCAAAAAGCACTGGCGCAGCGCCCTCCGGGCCCTCTGTCACCAGTTTCCACCGTCCTGCTCGGACGGCTTTTTGTTGGTGATGGCGCCAGAATAGCGTGCGCTCATCAGTCGGCTGTTGGCCTTGCAAAATGGGCGATAGGTCGCGGCCGTCCAATTCCAGGCCAGCGGGTAGCTCGACCCCAGCGATAGCCATCATGGTCGGGAACAGATCCATGCCCATAGCGGTAAAGCCCGTTTCGGTGCCGGGGGCGATTACACCGGGCCAACAGGCCATGGCCGGGACCCGGTGGCCTCCTTCCCAGAGGGTGCCCTTGCCTCCTCGCAGGGAGCCCGACGAGCCGGGTCCAGAGGGGCCATTATCAGAAAAAAAGAAAATCAGCGTCTGCTCGGCAATGCCCTGCGCCTCCACCGCGGCGATAATGCGGCCAATGCCGTTGTCCATGCTTTCCATCATTTCTTTATAGGCCTGTGGGTGGTCTTGCCGGGGGCCCTGGGCGGGCTGGCCGTTGCCCGGGGTGCGGTAGGCTGCGTCTGCGGGGCCCTGGTAGGGGTAGTGCGGGCATTCGTGGGCTAGGTACAAACAGAAGGGGGTAGAGTGATTCTCTTCAATGAAACGCAGCCCGTGCTCGGTGACCAGGTCGGTGGTATAGCCGTCTTCTGGGCTCAATGCGTCGGCCGCCCACCAGTCCTCCTCCCCAACCTGATCGATATGGGAATGGTAGTCGATATTGCCCGAGACGAAGCCGCGAAATTGGTCGAAGCCGCGGCGGGTGGGATTAAAACGAGGCTCGTAACCCAGATGCCATTTGCCAAATAGCCCTGTCCGGTAGTCGTCTGCCTGCAGCAATTGGGCAAAGGTGGTTTCGTTGTCGGGCAGACCGATATGGCGGTGGTTGGCCGCCGAGATTACGCTGCCGATACCGCAGCGCTGCTGGTAGCGGCCCGTCAACAGGGCGGCTCGGGTGGGGCTGCAGACCGCGCCGTTGGAATGGAAATCAGTGCAGCGCAGCCCATTGGCGGCCAGGGCGTCCAGATGCGGGGTGTGAATGGCGGTGGAGCCGTAGCAACTGCAATCGCCGTAGCCCATATCGTCGGCCAGGATCAGGATAATATTGGGTCTCGACATGTTCTTAGTGCCTTTCTGATAGTCAGGCCTGCGCCACCGCGTCGATGAGGTCGAGGAAAGCGGTATGGCCGTCGCCGTCCAGTTGGTCGGGATCGAACAAATCCGCCGCCCAGGCGGGAATAGCCCATGCAGGCCCGTCCTGGAAGCGACCGAACAAAGCGATGGCATTTGCGGCTCTTCGGAACAATCTGGGCCGATTTGGCCGTTCTGGGGAAGGGGAGGGGCATTACAATCGTGTACAGACGGCGGCCGGAGCTGGGCAGCTCTGGCGGAATTTCACCCCTCAGGGGGTCAATAAACTACGCCTATCGTTCCCCGTTGGCTGATTTCTCCAACATCTGCCTGTACCCTGAGACGATACACATATAGACCTGGCGCTACAAGCCATCCATTTTCATCCCGGCCATTCCAGACTTGGGTAAAAAAGCCGCTCTGACCGGCTCTCCTTCCCCGATGCACTAACCGACCGGTCAGGTCAAAAACCTCGAACCATACCGGTGCTGGACGGATGAGTCTTAGCAAGCTATAGGATACTTCGAAGATATCATTGGCCCCGTCCCCGTTTGGTGTGAACACCGCCCGTTGGGGGCTAATATCTGCGATCAGAGGATCTTTAACCGAGCCCAATCGGATGTTTAAAGTAGCCCCCAAAGATAGGGGATCAACGTCCCCTTCCCGGGCGAACTGGCTAGCCGTTTCCTCTTGCCCGTCTTCGAACCGACGATCAAAGGCTCTAACTTCGACCGGTGTCCCGTCGACAAAAACCGCGCCCCGGAAAAAAACTTGCACCAAGGTGCCATCAGACACCAGCCGCCGCCAGAAATTGATGGTAAACCCCTCCTCGTCCCACGTTTCTACCGTGTAAACCGTCTCTCTTCCGCCCACCCGTACGCTGTCGATAGCGGCAATGGCCGCCGCTGTAGCGATCCGGATATAGCGCAGTCCCGTACTTTCCCTGTCCAAGGCCGTACGGATCAGCAGAGATAGGGTAAAAGCGGTTTCTTGCCCGGCTTCGACCTGGGCCGGATAGACCTCGGCCTGCAATGTCTGGACTAGGGGCAAGGTGTCGTATTCGAAGACGAGGCGGCGCAGGACAATCCCCGGCTTGGTCAGGCGTAGACGGAACTGGAGGTAACGCGCGTCGTTTTCGGTCTGTACGAGATCGTCGGCCAACGTCCGCCAGGAAGACCACGCAGGATTGGGCATCGCCGCCTGCCGACGACCCGTTCCCGGCACCTGTCCGCTATTCAGCCATGTTTCCCTGCTGACCTGCTGCCGACCCTCCGACGTTTCGATAAAATAGAGGTCCGTTGTCGGAGTGGGGCCGGTACGCGCCTGGATGATCAGGGGCAAATTTGAGATAGATCCTCCCTCGTAGCGCACCCGACCCCATAGCGGTGATTCTTGGTGCACCAAAAGCGGTTGGGATAGGAACGTGCCCGCCGGAGCGGTGCCGTCCGTATGGATCTCCAGTTCGGCGATTTCCCAGGGGGGTAGACCGGTCAGCGGTCGCAAAAGGATGTAGCGGCCCTCTCGGATACCGGTCACCTCTAGCAGGCCGGGCCAATCGAGCACACTTTCCTGATTGGGCAGGTTAAGGGAGAAGTACATGAGCATACGATAGGCCAGGGTCGATAGCCCTGCGAATGTTTCCAAAGGCCGTTTGCCGCTGTTGATGCCCAGCTCAAAGGACTGCAGGAACAGGGATTCGTGGTCGCGGTCCAGACGGGGAAACAGACGCACCGAGACAATGCGGAAGGGACCGCCCAGATCGATGTAGATTGGCGCATCTCGGGGCACGCCCGCCTCGGCCGGATTGAACGCCGTGTCCCGATCCCCGTCCAGCATGTGCAAAAGCTCGGGCACCTCGATATAAGACGACATGCCGGGTGCATTGCCGCCGGTGTTGCGGGGCACTTCCCCCAGCAAGACTCGCCCCCCGCGCTCGATTATGCCCGGGCCCAGGTTTTGCCCCTCCTCGGCCCCTAACTGCCAGATGGAATCGGACGCCACGGAGAGAAAAGCGGACTCTTCTATGACCTCCGTCCACGACAGGCCCCCCTGCCCCACGACCAGCTCTTCTACGGCTTCCACAGCTCCTCCCACCACGAAGAAGCCCAGGAGTAAAGAGCAGCCGAGCGCAGCTGTCATCGCTGGGAGACTTTGGCTTATTGCCTTGCCCGCATGCCTCAAAATTGCACTCTCACGCCTTTTTTTTTGAGCATGGGTATATGGTTTGAACGCGCCGCCTCGTCTAGCGGATTGTTTTTAAGTTGAACAAATTCTAGGATTTCTAACTGGACTAACCCAGAGATATCTTGCACTTGGTTATTAGCCAGGTATAGTTTTTTCAAGTTCCTTAAGCCGGCCAGTGGGGAGAGATCCCGCACCTGATTGAAGTCCATGCGCAGATCCTCCAGCTGACTTAATTCAGCCAAAGCGGAGAGGTCCTGCACTTCATTTCGGGCAAAATCTAGCTTCGTCAAATTCCTTAAGCCGGCCAGCGGAGAAAGGTCTCGTATTGAGTTGAAGTCGAAGAAAAGTTCCTCAAGACCTTGCAACCGCTCCAGCGCGAAGATATCCTCCACTTGATTTAGACTGAAGGTTAGAATACGCAGCTGACTCAGCCCAACCAAGGGGCCTAAATCGCGCACCCGGTTATTGCTGATATTGAGCATGTCTAAGTGCCCCAATTGCTCTAAGCCGCTCAGATCGGCCAACTGCAGCCCAACCATAGATAGGCGATTGACGGCCAGCAGATCGGCAGGGGTCAGGGGGCCACGGGGTTTTGTCAGAGAAAGACGTACGGCACTCTCCACTTGGGGGTTATCAAGGGTGGGAAGAGGGATATAGTAGGACACCGCTACCCCCGACTGCTGGAGGGCCGGGAGAATTTCATCGACAGACTGTCGGCTTAGCGGATTACCCGACAGTTCCAAATTGCGTAGGCTGGGCAAGGCGCGGAGTGGGGACAAATCGCGCACCTGGTTGTTGACCAAATTTAACAGGGTCAAGTGCCGCAGCCGGGCCAACGGAGAGAGATCTTCGATGGCATTATCATCCAGATTGAGATGGGTCAAGCGCGTCAATCCGGCCAGAGCCCCCAGATCTTCCACCTGATTCCGGGAAAGATCCAGGATTTCCAGGTAAGGACAGTCCTGAAGTGGAGACAGGTCACGCACCTGATTATTCCCTAACAGCAGTCGGCGCAGGTTGGGTAGGCGTCCAATTCCACCTAGATCGACGATGTCCATCCCTGCCGCATCCAACTGGTGTAACCCCTCGAAGCCCTCGACCGCAATGGCCTCACTGGGGCGCTCCAGAGTCAGGCGCACCGCCGACTCCAAGCCGAAATCCACAAAGCGACTGGGAGCAGAGGAAGATACCGTGGAAGAAGGGTGGGGATCGAACGGCGTTTCCTCGACGGACTCTCTTGCACAACCAGTCAGGCTTACAACGGCAAGAACGGCAGAAAAAAGCAGGTGTTGGGTCTGAGGCCCGAATAGGCCCCCTGTATTCTTCATTGCACGCAGACAAAAGCGAATAGTTGATCTCATAGCTCACCTCCACCCCCTGCGACCAATTCCACGACCTTTGCTTCGAGCCGCGCCGTTTGATCTTCCCATTGGGCTTCTAGTCTATACGGCAATCCTTTGGTATCCCACTCCTGTCTAAGGCGCAGCCTGCCCTGAGGGTCGATCAGATATATTGTATTGCCCCTAGGTTGGTACACGGCCGACCGGTATATACTGCTATCGTCCAGCAAGAATTCATAGGGATGCGCCAACCCATCAGCCAGATCAAATAATAGGTCCGCATTTTGCACCCAATGCCCCAGCGAATCCCGTGTGGCGTAATCTCCGCTTAGATAAAGCACGGCCAGTTTATCCGGGAAACGTCGTGCTAGCTGGGCCAAGAGCTGGGCATAATCTGTTTTCACCGCCCCCCAGTATAGCAGGACTGTGCGTCCCCTGTACTCTGCCAGATGCACCTCCCGCCCGAGGGCATTCAGCAGGCTGAAACCTGGGGCAATCGGATAGACAAATGGCTGTATATCCTCGGGCGGCCGCACCTTATTGACCCTGGCAAGGGACAATTCGGCTTCGGGATGGCTATAGAAGAGCCCGATGGGCCGGCGATACATTCTTTCAGCGTGATTCCACTGCCCTAGGCGTTCATACAGGCTGCCTAACAGCATATAGATGTCGCCGTACAGCCGGCCTTTGGCCCAGGTAATTTGCCGTTTTTCCTCCTGCAGTGTCGCCGCTTCCTCCAGATATTGCTGCGCCAAGTGGAGATCCCCCCGCAATAAATGCCCCTCACCCAGGACCCACAAACAGCGAATTCGCAGGGAATAGACCCGATCTAGATGCAACCTTCCCACCTTATCGCGCATGTGCTCCGGGACATCGTAAAAGGTCTTATAGCCTGGCATGTCCAGCAGTTGCTCCGGACTAATCCAAGGCAACCCTGCTGCCAAAACCTCAAGGGCGAGACTTTGGTTTTGCGGATAGGAGGGAGGGGTATCCAAAAGGGACGCCGTATCGCGACCGAACAGTTTCTCCCCCACGTATATATAGGGCAGTGGATCCGGTAGGCCCGAAGCAAGCAGCTCTCGGACCCACTGCAGGGCTTGTAATTCATTGCCTCGGCTTAGCAATAGATCAATGCCCAGACTATAGGCCATGCCTTTAGCCGTGGTGCCGCCTAAGTCGGAGCGCATATAGATATAGCGCTCGATATCCTCTCCGATGTTGATTGAGGGCACGTGCTGTCGCCCCGTCATAAGTGCGCCGGCCAAATCCAGCGCAGCGGCCGTATCGACCCGTACCAGTGCCTGCAGCAAATGGCGATAAGCCAGATCTGCATAGTTAGTTTGTGGCTGTTCGACTAAGGCTTTCAGGGCCGCCACTTGCCGGGCGTAATCCCTACGGGTCTGGTACTCGCGGGCTTCGGCAAACATCGCGGCATCGGCATGCCTGGATTTGGGGAAACGCTGGTAGAGTGTGCGGTAAAAATCGGCGCTCGAAGGCGTTTGAAAGGAGGCGGCTTGCCAGAGTACTTCAGGATCATCGGGGTAACGCATCCGCAAGGCTTGTTTCTCTGCTTCGACCTGAGAGAGTCCGGCCTCAAAGTGCGGGGCTTTCCAAAGCAAATGGTACCAGCGCTGCGGGTATACTTCAATATTGGCGGGATAAAGAGTGAGCTCCCTATCGTAATGGGCCAGCACCTGGTCCTGGGGTCTGCGTAGACGCGCCGCCATTTTACCTCTCAGGTATTCGGCTCCGGGCAAGGGGGTAGCTTCCTTGCCGTATACGAGAAAAGACCATTGATACCGCTCTAGCTGCTGCACATGTCTGCGGCTAATAACCATATCAAAATCTTGTGGCCCCTCTCCAGCGGCTGTTGCATAAAAAAACACAGTAGTCGCCTTGGCCGGCACTTCGACTTGGGCAACCCAAGCGTCTCCCTTCTTGGTCATGGCCAATACCTGATCCTGCGGATAGATCGGATCCGTTATATAATGCAACTCGACGGCTTCCTCGGCGGTCAACGAGGGCCCCTCGACCTCAATCCGTACGGGCTCTCCCTGTTGGGGATATTGGGGCTCCCAAGAGAAGGCCATATCGGGCAGGACCATGGGGCGGTAGGAGACCCGGAAATCCCTATCGCTTTTACCCCATTCCCCGGCGACAAAGGGCGGTATCAAGTCAGGTGCCACTACACCCAAAAGGCCGAGTAGACTGGCTCCACCGGCAGCCAGTCCCAGCCGGCGTAGCCAATTTTTGGCAAACCAACTTTTGGGCGGTTCAAAATGGGCCAGGTTTACCAAAGGGAGCGCTGCCAATACCTGGTTGCGCACCTGTTGCTGCTTCAGGGGATACGGCTGGGTCTGATCGAATAATACCTGTCCCAATTCTTTACCCAGCTTTTGCCGTGCCCGCATTAGTCTCCATCGTACCGTAGGCAGCGATACACCCAGAAAACGGGCTATATCCGGCTGAGAACAGCCTTCCAGATGGTAGAGCACTACAACTCGGCGTAATTCGGGCCCAAGGCGATCCAGTGCAGTCCACAGAATAAGTATATTTTCACTCTCTTCCAGCATTTCCCCCGGTGTCCGCACTTGCCTCTCTAGGGCGACAAGTCGCGTTTTTTCGTCGCGGGCGACATGGCTCTGACGTTGTCGCCGCAGCCAATCTATCGATACATTGGTCGAAATTCGGGCCAACCAGGGGGCAAACCGCGCCGGATCACGCAACCCAGCCAATTCCTCATAGGCTTTGCAGAAAACCTCTTGGACCAGGTCTTCAATTTCATCGGATCGGCGTATTTTTTCCCGTATTACGCCATACACTAGGCCATTATAACGCTCGACTAAGTCGCCAAAAGCTTCGCGGTTACCCGCCAACGTCTGCTGTACGAGGGCCTGGTCTTTGGGAGCCATATATGACACTCACTTTATTAAACAGACGGAGTGTGATAAAAAGACTATAAATAAATTTTCGATTGGATCTTTACCGGCGGGACGAGGACGCAGATCTGGGAGCCTTTTCTGGCGTCGGGCTTCGCGCAATAAGCCGGTGGCCTGGAAAACAGAGGGACGGTCGTAGTGCTTATGGGATGGAATGGGCGGCATGGGGCGTTTGCTCCAGGTTGTGCTTCAATGCTTGCTGGGGCAGGGGCTTTTTCTTGGAAACCGCAAATCAGGGCCTATAACATGGTATAAGGCCTGCGACAGCACCAGATTCAAGCACCTCTCTCTGCAGCCTAGTTAAAGCCTTGACGGCAGCTGACTGGACGTGTTTACTCCTTGCGATAAGGAGGTCTTGTGTATGCCGTTTGAACCAACATCTATATTTGGCTGTGGAGATACCGTCCTGTATCGGGAGCTGATTGCAGGGCGGCAGATCTCCCATCTTAAGCCGGCCACGGTGGTCGAGGATACGCCGGAACGGATAGTCCTTTGGCCCCCCGTGGGCACGCCGGTGCTGTATCCAGAGGCGCTGCACCGCTCTGAGGACGGCGTTAGGCAGTGGGATCGGGGGTGGCGATTGGTCGAAGTGCCCTGGACGGCCGAGGTGCTATTTGTGATGTGGCCCGGAAAGATGCATAAAATAGAGATGCGGTGGGGCCAGGACCGCGTATTTCAAGGGTGGAAAATAAGCCTGCAGAGCCAACTGCGCCGCACCCGGTTTAGCTTTGATAAATACAACTACCAACTGCGCGTCGTTGTCGCGCCCGACAGCCGTTGGCGCTGGAAGAATGAAGGGGATCTCGATCTGGCCGTTGAGGCGGGGCGGTTAACCCCAGAGCAAAGGGAGGCCATTTGGGCAGAAGGCCAGCGCATCGTCGGGGAGATAGAGCGCAAGGCGGGGCCTTATGCAGAGGGCTGGGAACAATGGCGACCCGCTGCCGATCTCAAGAGGCCGACATTGCCGTCCGATTGGGATGACCTGTCCATGTACGACGAGGACTTTACTCCCATACAATGGGCCGACGATTTGTTGCGGCAAGAATAGGCTGAATTCTTATGCTCTACGCACCGCAAACCCCTCTGGAAGCGCAGACCATTATTCGGGGCAGAAATCTATACCACCCTCCGACATCCGGGCACAAAACCGGTCTTTCACTCAGTTGCATGTTCAATGGACAGGGGCTGTACGAAACCAGGCGGACGCGCTATCGGCTCGACGACAGTTCGTATCTGTTGCTCAATGCGGGGACGGACTATCGTTTTAGCATTGATTCACCTAGCCCAGTAGAATCGCTCAGTGTGGTTTTTCCGCCGACCTGGGTCGAGGAAGCCTGCGCCTGCCATAGGCGCCAGTCCGCCGATTTGCTGGATGAGGTCGATTTTGCCCCCGGTTCGTCAACGGTATTCGAAACGGTCTACGCCCACCAAGGGCCGGTCAGTCAGGGGATCAGCCGGTTGCGTTGGGGATTGGACCAGGGCCCGACTGCGCCGGCCTGGCTGGAAGAGCAATTGCGTCTGTTGCTCGACGCCGTGGTCGCCGGCCAGGTGCGGCTGGGGCGCCAGATTGAAACTCTGCCCGCAGTCCGGCGCAGCACCCGCATTGAACTGCACCGCCGCCTGTACTTGGCCCGCGATTATATCCACAGCTTTTTTGCCCGGCCCTTGCGTCTGGGCGATATGGCCCAGGTGGCGATGCTGGCGCCGCACCATTTCCTGCGCTCGTTCAAGCAGGCATTCGGTTTGACGCCCCACGCCTATCTGGTGCAACGGCGCCTCGAACGGGCCCGCTTCCTGCTGGGGGGCACGGATATGCCAGTAAAGCAGGTCTGCAGCGCCGTTGGTTTTTCCGCTGTGGCTTCCTTCTCGACGTTGTTTAGGCAGCGTTGCGGGGTATCGCCGGGGGCTTACCGCCGGCAAAATAGCAATATTCGATAAGTATTCGTCCTTTCTCGGTCGGCCTGTTTCCATACCTTCACAATACGCGCTTTTACGTATTATCTTTTGACCTTGCCATCCATGCGCTGCGATTAGCGCGAGTGGTCTGTGCAGGAGTATCGAAGGCGGGAGAAGAGTATGCGTTATTCCATTTCACGGCGCCGTTTTCTCGCCGCCGGCAGTGCCGGGTTGTTGCTGGGCCTGCCGGCGGTGAGCCGGGCTTATGAAACCGACTTAACAAGCGAGGAAAGAATTATGGCCGATAAAGGGAAACTTATCGATCTCGAATTGGTGCAGCGATTCGTCGGTGCATCGCACGCCAATATAGAGTTGGTAAAACAATGCGTCGAGGCCGAGCCGTCGCTGGTGAAAGCCTCGTGGGATTGGGGCGGCGGCGACTGGGAGACCGGCCTGGAAGCGGCTAGCCATATGGGCAATATCGAGATTATGCGCTATTTACTCGAACGGGGCGCGGCCCAGCATGTATACTGCGCCGCAGCTTTGGGTCAACGGGAATTGGTCGGCGCTTATGTCGCCGCGAATCCAGAAGTGGCCCGGTCGCGGGGTGTGCACGGCATTTCGCTCTTTTACCACGCCGCCTCCAGCGGCGATACGCAACTGGCCGATTTGCTCTTTGTCCATTGCGGCAGCGAATTTATCGACGAATCGCTGCACGCAGCGGTGCGCTTTGGCCATACCGATATGGTCGCCTGGTTGCTCAGTCGCGGCATCGGCAACGCCGAATTGCTCAACTTTGCCGAGCAGACGCCGTTGCAAGTAGCCGAGGAAAAGGGCTATGGGGAAATAGCCGAATTATTGCGCGGGCACGGGGTGGGAGGTTGAATTGGCCGAAGCTTTCGCGAGGCGGCTCACCGATACTGGCACGGTTGGTTTTTAGTCTGCTTGGTACGGCTCGTAATCGATTTCCATGAAATCGGCGACTTCGACGAGCCAGCGATTTTCGACGAAGCGGATATGGTCGGGGTGGTCGTTGTAGGTTTGGTAGGCTTCGGACGAATCAAATTCCATCGACAGGCCAAAGGTATAGTGATTTTTACCGCTGACCTGACGCAGACATTCAAAATTTTGCACAGTATCGATATGGGCCAATTGGCAAGCGGCGTGAAGAAAGTTTTTTTCCTCGGGCGAGCCGGGGGCGTGCTTGAGTTTGAATACTACGGTATGGCGAATCATGAGGCTCCTGTGGCTTAGTCGTTTTTCTTGAGCGAAGGTCGGTGTTTACGTGCAGACTCAGTAGCTCGGGTACGAGTTGTTGTTTGATCAGACAAAAGAGCTGCGCTCTGGGCGGCGGGTATCCACCGTATCTATTTGCCCTCGGCCGGTGACGGGCTGGCCGGCCCCGTCCCGGGTCGGGTCGGCGTAGCGGCGGAACCAGCTTTCCAGCTCACCGCGCCAGTGCTTTAGAGTGGCGACGTGGGCTGGGTCATCGACCAGATTTCGGTTTTCTCCGGGATCATTTTCCAAATTATATAATTCGTGCGGCCCGTCTGGGTAGCGGTGGACGTATTTCCACTGCTGGTCGCGGATCATGCGGGCTGGGCCGTATTCATCGCAGACGACGACGGCCCCGTGGCCGCCGGATTCGCCGCGCAGGATGGGGGCAAAGCTCTGGCCGGGCAGGTCCTCGGCAATGGGGTTGTCGAGGCTTAGATAATCGAGCAGGGTCGGCATGAAATCGTAGTGGCTCACCAGATCGGTATTGAGCACATCGCCGGGTATGCGTCCGGGGCAGCGGGCGATAAAGGGCACTTTGACGGCCTCCTCGTACATATTCATTGGATAGGTGCCGTTGCCCTTGCCGTGGATGCCGTGATGACCCATGCTGTAGCCGTTGTCGCTGGTGAAGAATACCAGTGTATTGTCGGCAATGTCGAGAGCGTCGAGGGTATCGAGCAGGCGGGCGATACTGGTGTCCATGGCGGTGATGGTGGTGAAGTAGCCCTGAATGGTTTCGCGTCGTTGTTCCGGGGAGGGGTCCCAGCCGCCCCAGGGGTGAGGGGGCTGCACGGGCAGGGGAAAATCGCGCCCGCCATAGTGCTGCCACAGGTCGGCGGGTTGTTCGTTTTGGCGCCAAGGGGCGTGCGGGGCGGTATAGTGGACGCTAAGGCAGAAGGGTTGCTCGTCGTTGCCGTGGGCCTGTAAAAAGTCGACGGCGCGGTCGGTAAACAGATCTGTAACGTATTGGCTCTGGCGGCTTATTTTTGGCTCGTTATCAAAAATGAAATAGTCGGTATAGCTATCGCCCCCCAGCGAATGAGCGCACCAGTACGAATGGCTTTTTTGCGGTAGATGGCTGGCACCCAAATGCCATTTGCCCGACAGACCGCAGCGGTAGCCCTGGTTGGCGAGTATATCTGTAAAGGCGGTTAGGCCGTCCAGATATTCTATGGGGCGGTCGGCGCCGCTCCAGGTGACGCCCTCGGCGACATCGATATTGCCCGATTTAATCCAGTCGTGGACGCCGTGGCTGGAGGGGATTCGGCCGGTGAGGAAGGAGGCCCTGGCCGGCGAGCAGACCGGCGAGGCGCAAAAGCAGTTTTCAAAGCGGGTGCCCTCGGCGGCCAGGCGGTTTAAAGCAGGGGTATCCAGTTGTGGGGTGCCGGCGCAGTTCATGGCCCAGGGGCCCTGGTCGTCGGACATAATGATGAGGATATTGGGCTTGGCGGGTGGCTTGGGGGGCTCCATCGGTGTGTCCTCCTCGACCGGGTGATGGGCGGTATCGTTTGGTTGCCCAGATAAAAAGCGGTACTTCAGCGAAGGGCGAAAGTCGTCAGGACGGCGGCGTGGTCCGAGGGGAATTCGGGGAAGCTGCGACTGGGGTTGGTCGGGTGATGATATATGGTCTGCGCGTCGAGCGGTTTGAGGCCCTGCCCGGCATAATAAATGAAGTCGATGCGGGTGTAGGGATCGCGGTAGTGCGGTTCGGGATTGTCGGCCACGGGGTAAAAGGCTTTGTCGGGATGGTAGGCGAAGCCCTGGCCGACGGTGGTCCAGGTATGGCCAAGGGTGTTCTGGGTGATATGGGGATGGACGGCCCGGTAGCTGTCGATAAAGCCGGCGTCGGCCAGGGCCTGGGAGGCTTTGATGTCGAGAATACGGCCGTAATTGAGCTGGGCTTCTTTGGTCTTCTGGGTATAGTCGAGGTGGGAAACGCTGTTGAAGTCGCCGGCGACCAGGACGGGTGTTTGGTTGGCCTGGCCCAGATGGTGCTGCAGGTCGGGGTGGGCGAGGAATTGTTCCAGTTGCGCGTGGCGGATATCGTCTCCGGCGGCGAATTCGGCATCGCTCAGATCGGTATTTTTGATCTCGACTATATGGCGACCTCCGCTGGTGAGCCAGATATCATACAGGCGCAGGGATTGGCCGTTGGGCAGCTGCGCCGTGGCGGCGATAAAGGAGAAGGTCGATAGACCACTCAGGCCGCCTACATCGCTTAACGGATAGCGACTGAACAGCGCTAGATTGGCTTCGGGGTCGGGGGTATAGCAATGGTAGCCCAGAGACTGGGCCAAGTCGGCGGCCGAGCCGTAGGTTTCGATCATCGCGATGATATCGGCGTTACTGGCGCGGATAATGTCGAGGGTGCGCTGGCGGGCGCTGCGGCCTTCTAGGGCATAGCGCGGATCCTGGTTGAGGCGGCCCCAGATATTCCAGGTGAGGACTTTTAATTGCGGCGGGTTCATGGACGCGTCCTGATGGGTGGCTCGCTGGTGGACGGCTGGTCGAGGGCGACGAGTCTGGCGCTCATTCTCGCGCTACGCGCTCCGAGGCCACTGCGCCCGCCCGCTGCGCGGGCCCCCGGGCTTGTGGAATCCGCTTTCAGCCTCATCGCCCTCGACCAGCCTTGGCACAAGTCTCGGTAGAAAAAAGATTAGACGGATCGCTAATTATAACTGGACTTTTGCAAAACGCGGTTAGTATGCATTAATTGGTGCAAAATGTAGTCATTCCCCACCCCCTGTCTCGGATTGGATGCCATGCCTGCCATTATCGGCTTTCCCACGGTGGTTG
>WLWI01000417.1_pt1 | contig 41629 bp, 37 predicted proteins | sample 6701501 | NCBI WGS metagenome assembly WLWI01 (sample SAMN12718690, study PRJNA515312) | sponge metagenome | isolation source: marine sponge | host: Mycale hentscheli | place: New Zealand: South Island, Marlborough, Capsize Point | collected 2014-11-01 | reverse complement strand
CACACAGAACCAGGCATAAATACTCCGGGGCGAAAACTCGAGGAAGTAAGGAGTCAATATGAGCAGGAGCAAAATGCGTCTAAGAAACGCGTACTGGCCGCTATGCTGGCTGGTGCACTATTGAACAGAGGTGTAGATGTATTAACAAAGATAGTAGAGCTTGAGGAAATTGGCGTCACTATCAACAAAGAAAATGAACTAATCAAAACATGCGGACGATGTTTTCTCGGCGCATTGGAATATGGTAAATATATACGTCCGGTACGCGCAAAAGAAGGTCTCGAAGAATTGTGGGGGGAGCCTTTCAAAGCCTTTACTATGCCCACAGCCCAGTTCTATGAAACACGTTATGTGAAACTCGCACAAACCATGCGAGATATTGATTCTATTAGTCATAACCTTTCGGATTTGTTTGGCCCAGCTATTAGTTTTAATCAAGTTATCCCGAAAATAAACGAACTCGCAGATTGTTGTAAGCAAGTGACCGAAACGATGCGTAGCGACCCCGCGATGATCGAGATCTGGCCTCATTATGTCAGTATCGCTGATGAGCTGAGAGCCTATAGACCAAAACCTCGTGAGGGTGCCAGCAATGCTGAAAGAGCTATGGGAAGAAGGGGAAAAGAGCTTATTCTCGTCGGTGTCGAACTTATGAACGATATGGCAAACATGCGAATTCCTCTGCCGAAAACTACCCAGGATTTTATTCACAAATGTGAAACATTTTCGAGTAAATACGGCTCACGATTAGCGATCTAGTAGTCTCACGATAAAACCACAGCCATGTATTCCAAGAAAAGTTAATTATGAGTAATTACATCGCCCCAAGCAAAGATATAAGCTTTGTGTTAAATGAACTCGCAGGCCTGAATGAGTTAAATCATTTGCCTGCCTTCGAAGAAGCTACCCCTGACCTGGTCGAGGCCGTAGTTGAAGAAGCTGCTCGACTCGCTAACGAAGTATTGTCACCACTGAATAAAACTGGTGATGAAGTTGGCACTAAAGTTGTAGATAAGAAAGTTATTCCCGTTGATGGCTTCGCTGAAATTTACAGCGCATTTAAAGAAGGTGGCTGGCCTGCACTGCCCTTTTCTTCCCTGCGTGGTGGGCAAGGCTTACCTGAACTCATCGGCACCGCTACTAATGAAATTTGGCAGGCGGCAAATATGTCTTTTGCACTTTGTCCTATGTTAACCGAAGGTGCTGCTGTTGCGATCGATGCGCATGCCTCCGAGCAATTGAAAGATATATATTTACCAAACATGATATCTGGGGAATGGACCGGCACCATGAACCTGACAGAACCCCAGGCTGGGTCAGATTTAGCAGCAGTTAAAACACGCGCCGAGCCACAAGGTGATCATTATCTAATTACAGGCCAAAAAATATTTATCACATGGGGTGATCAAGATTTTACTGACAATATTATTCACCTCGTATTGGCTCGGTTGCCGGATGCTCCAAAAGGAATTAAAGGTATATCACTTTTTATCGTTCCCAAGTACCTGGTGAATAATGACGGTAGCCTGGGTGATCGAAATGACGTCTATCCGGTTTCGGTAGAACACAAACTGGGAATAAACGCCAGTCCCACCTGCATTATGAGTTATGGAGATAACGGTGGCGCGACAGGATATTTAGTCGGTGAACCTCACAGTGGAATCAATTGTATGTTCACCATGATGAATCATGCCCGTCTGGCGGTAGGTGTACAGGGATTGAGTATAAGTGAGCGCGCATATCAACAAGCCAGGGACTATGCAAGAGACAGGACACAAGGACAGGCACTGGGTCAGGAAGGACGGGTGACTATTATTCATCATCCGGATGTACGTCGTATGTTAATGTTGATGAAGTCAGGCATCGAAGCCATGCGAGGACTCTGTTATGTTACCGCGGCTTCCCTCGATTACATCCACCACGCTGATTCTAACGAAGTAAAAGAAGAACAAGCTGCCCGATTTGCCCTGTTAACACCGGTGGTGAAAGCATGGTGTACTGAATTAGCCCAGGAGCTTAGCTCCCTTGGTGTTCAAATACATGGCGGGATGGGCTTTATCGAGGAAACTGGTGCGGCCCAGCATTTCCGGGACGCCCGTATAACAACTATTTATGAAGGCACCACTGGGATACAGGCACAGGACCTGGTTGGCCGTAAAGTCATACGTGATTCAGGTAAATCAATACAAGCCCTGCTAGAGGAAATGCGTGAAGTAGAGACAGAACTTGCCACACTTAATAGTGAAAAGCTTAATACTTTTAACAATCATTATTCCACCGCGATCCAGGCTTTGGAAAAAGCCACGCATTGGTTACTGGAAAATTACCAGACTGATGCTAATGCGCCAGGATCAGTGGCAGTAAATTTTATGATGTTAATGGGCACCGTATGTGGTGGTTGGCAAATGGGCCGGGCTGCTTTGGTTGCATCAAACAAAATTAAATCAGGTGACGAAGATCTTGAATTCTATCAGGCTAAAATTATTACAGCCCAATTTTATGCTGAGCATTTTCTACCACGAAGTGCTACTTACCTGGCTTCGGTAATTGCAGGTAGTGAAAGCATTATGGCACTGGATAACGATCAGTTCTGATTAGCGATATCGTCTGCGATAATCTATAGATAAACTATCGCAGACCACCAAAACGCGCATAATACTTTCTCCCGGCTTCTGGAAGCTGACCATCTATTGTTTCCATATTCGATTTAATATATTGCATTGCACCCTGATGCACCGCTTTATAGAGCTTGGTCGTTAACTCGAAAGCTGTTTTTCCCGGCCAGTTAACTGGTAATAATTCGCTCGGTAAGTCCGCATCACTCAAAAGAATACGTCTGTATTCATGAATTAATAATGTTCGAATAAGGAAACAGTCTTTTGACTCAATATTCCTGGCTTTTTTAACCGCGCTAAATGTAGCTCGAAATTGCCTAAGAAACTGCTCGTAGCGTACTTCAATTTCGTCCAGCTTCCAGGTCGAATGAGCCAACTGTTTAAGACAGGCACGCGATGTCAGTTCTTCAGTTTCGGCACTTAGCACCACAACTTTATTAGTTAAATTCATTTCCTGTAATGTCTCATCCAGAGATTGTCGTACACCGGAAGGATGTGCAGAGATACCTGGTGCGATCGCACCGTAGCCTAACCAGAGCAATTCTTTTCGTAATTCATCACGTTTATCATTGGCGACAAACGCCGGAATAACCACGGTCCATTTACCATCCCAATCTTCTTTTTGGCTGATATAAATACGACGTGCAGCCTTTTCGTAATGGCGAATGCCAAAATCGGTGAAACTATAGTAGCTACGACGACCGACTTGTTGGCTATGCAGCCAATTTTCCTGGACGAGTCTGAATACAGCAGTACGAATTTGGCGTGGGTTTAATCCAAAAGGTGCGAGTGCTTCAATTAAGCTGCCCAGCCAGATTGAATTTCCATGTTGAGAAAGCGAATCCCCGAAGACACTTATGATTAAGGACCCTGCCCTGACCGGCGTTCGACTTTTAAAATCTATCAGCAGCTTTTCAACACAGCTGAGTTTAGTCATCGGTGTATTGTCTTTAGTATAACAGCTACGGAAAATCGGATAACGGCAGCTCTACTGATCGTAATCGACTACAACATTGTCTGAAATGGGATGAGACTGACAAGTCAAAATATAACCAGCATCAAGCTCGTCCGCTTCAAGAGCATGATTTAAATCCATATCTACTTTTCCATCGACCAACCTCGCTTTACAAGTTGAACACACACCTGCCTTACAGGCATAGGGTAAATCCAAACCATTATGGATCCCGGCATCAAGAATATTTTCTCCTACAGTTGCCAGATCGAAATTGATTGACCGGCCTCCTGCAATAACTGTAACTTTGCTGGTTTTCTGTTCGCCGTAGTCTGCTATGCGCTGGTTATATTTTTCCAGTGCAGCCTTTGAGTCTTCAGACGAGCTGGTGAATAGTTCGTAATGTATTCTGGAATCATCAAATCCCATACTACGAAAGCCTCTCGATACTTCCGACATCATAGCCTGAGGGCCACAAATAAATGCCTCATCTGTACCTTCTATATCTATAAGTTTTCCCTTAAAGAGTGCGGCACCTTTTTTGTTATCAATAATACCGTTTAGTAAATCGGCACCTTGATCTTCGTTATCCATGATATTGATCCATTGAAATCGACTCATATATCTGTTTTTAATGAAGCCTAGCTCATCCATAAACATGACAGAGTTGCTTCTTAAATTACCGTACAACAGGCTCACCCTGCTTTTGGGTTCTGCATGTAATATTGTTTTTATATTAGAAAGAATAGGAGTAATACCACTACCTGCAGCAATGAACATGTAATTCTTTTCATTATTCGGATCAATTTCAGTGTAAAAGTTTCCCTGTGGCGGCATAACATCGACAACGAAACCTGGCTTAAAATTATCATTAGCATAATTGGAGAACCTGCCTCCATTTACGCGTTTTATTCCGACCCGCATATGTCCATCATGAACACCGGAGCAAATTGAATACGAACGTCTTACTTCCTCATTTTCGATTTGCGCCTTTAATGTGAGAAATTGTCCCTGCCTAAATTTGAATGTGGACTCTAAATCTTCAGGTATGTCTAAAGTGACACAGATAGAGGAATCAGTCTCTGCTCTGACACTGGCTACGTTTAATTGGTAAAATTGTGTGCTATCCATTTATCTGATCCTATATCACTTTGAAATAACAAAACGCATCTTTGCAGTCGTTGCACTGGTACATAGCTTTGCAAGCAGTTGAGCCATATTCACTGATCAAACTTGTATCTTTAGATCTGCACCTCGGACAACAAATAATTGAATTTACAGATTTTGTATGTGCGGGAGGTGCAATACCAAATTTTTCCAGCTTCTTTTTCCCGTCTACACTTAACCAGTCAGTAGTCCAGGCAGGCGATAAAACCGATCTTACTTCAATGTCAGGATATCCTGCTTCGTTAAGCGTATTTGCTATGTCATCACGCATGGTATCCATTGCCGGACATCCGGAATAAGTCGGCGTAATCGTAACGATAACTTTATGATCTATTTTTTCAACATTACGTAACACGCCAAGATCCCAAAGACTGAGCACCGGGATTTCCGGGTCTTTTACCTGATCCAGCATATCCCATATTAATCTGGTTTCGGTGTCCGCATCGCTGCGTAGTGTATTTACTACTACATCATTACTACTTTGATCGAAACGATGGGCTGTAGTTACCATTGCAAGCCCGGATAGCTACGTTGCATATATTGAAGCTCAGACAGCAGGTGCCCAAGATGCTCCGTGTGAATACCTAGTCGTCCTCCGCGAACTGTCCAGGTACTTTCAGGCAAGGTTATGGTAGCTTCTGTCAATATTTCAGTTATTTTTTCTTTCCATTGTGATTGCAATTCAGATGCATTCACCGCAACACCAGCCGCTACCAGGTGTAACTCCAGCTCATCCTGTTCAAAGATCTCCGGGATATATCCCCATATTTCATCAAAGGCTTTTTGTAATCGTCTATGGCTTTCTTCTGTGCCATCACCAAGTCGAAGATTCCAGTCTGTGCTTCGACGTAGATGGTATTGTGTTTCTTTCAAGGCCTTGGTAGCTATGGCAGCCAAATTTGCATCGCTGGAATCTTTCAACGCAGATAGATAGTAATAATAATAAACATCCATTATGAGTTGTCTCGCCATAGTCCATGCAAAGTCACCCTTTGGGAGCTCATTAATTAGGAAGTTTTGATACTCGCGACAATCTCTTAGATAAGCAAAATCATCTTCAGTTTGTTTGCCATCTGAAAGTTCGGCTGCATAGGCATAAAACATCCTGGACCTGCCAACATAATCAAGTGCAACGTTGCTCAGGGCAATGTCTTCTTCTAGAAACGGTCCATTTCTGCACCACTCTGATATCCGATGGCCGAGGATAAGTGCATCATCGCCAAGTCGAACTACGTATTGTAAAACCTGATCTTTATCTATTTTTTCAGACATGAAAATTCACCATTCAAACTACATATTATTAACTTCATCTGGTAGCTGGTAGTAAGTCGCGTGACGATAAGGTTTATCATCCGACGGGTCATAGAATGATTCGCTGTCGTCTTCCTGTGAGGCGACAATATCAGATGATTTAACTACCCATAAGCTGACGCCTTCGCTCCTTCTCGTATAACAGTCACGTGCGTACTCAAGCGCCTGTTGATGATCCTCCGCATGCAGGCTGCCAACATGTCTATGATCAAGCCCTCTTTTTGAGCGAATAAACACCTCAAATAATTCCAATTTCTCTGTACTCATTATTGCATCTCCTAAGCTGCCTTCTTTGCTCTTTTCTTCGCGTTGTAGGCGTGCAGTGCCTGCCTGACCCATTCACCTTCTTCATGCGCTTTGACATGATGTTGAATTCGCTCTCGATTACAGTGACCATCACCTTTGATAACCGCATAGAACTCTTCCCAATCAAGCTCACCGGAGTCATAGTGCCCACGATCTTCATTCCATTTTAGTTCCGGATCCGGGTATTCCAAATTCAGAACATCAATTTGAGGAATAGTTTGATCAATAAACTTTTGTCGAAGGTCATCATTTGTTTCACGCTTTATTTTCCACTGCATGGATCGAGCACTATGAGCAGACTCAGAATCATGCGGACCGAACATCATGAGTGACGGCCACCACCATCTATTCAAGGAATCCTGAGCCATCTTTTTCTGCTCGACACTACCTCTTGATAGAGCCAACATAATTTCATAGCCCTGACGTTGGTGAAAACTCTCCTCTTTGCAGATTCGTACCATGCCCCGTGAGTAGGGACCATAGGAAGTGCGTTGTAAGGAGACCTGATTACAGATTGCTGCTCCGTCAACCAACCAGCCGATCGCACCTACGTCGGCCCATGACAAGGTCGGATAATTGAATATTGAAGCGTACTTGGCCTTTCCCGATTGCAATGCTTCAATCATTTCAGCTCGACTAATGCCAAGTGTCTCTGCCGAACTGTAGAGGTATAAACCGTGGCCTGCTTCGTCCTGAACTTTTGCCAGCAGTACAGCTTTTCGTCGAAGAGTTGGAGCGCGTGTCAGCCAGTTACCCTCTGGCTGCATACCAATGACTTCTGAATGGGCATGTTGGGAGATTTGTCGGATCAAATTTTTCCGGTAATCATCTGGCATCCAGTCCTTTGGCTCTATTTTTTCTTCATTATCAATCCGAGTTTGAAAAGCAGCCTCGAGGGCCGCATTGTCGTCTGTTTTCATAGAATTACTCGATAATTACAGTTATGATACAAAATTAATGATATGCATTATAATTCTGTGTCATATTTTATCAAGCGGATATTGCGGACAAATTCAGTCTTGTAAAACTTCTCCTTTTATTTGATAAGAACGGCCCCGGAAAAACGCCAATACCTCACCATCGAGACGACTAACAGTAATATCATAGAGTCCTGTTTTACCGCTTCTCCGTCGCTCCTCCGCTATGGCTACGAGCTCATCTCCTTCTTTGCCAGCCTGAACGAAATCAATTTCACAATTTTGTGCGACCGTAACTTTATTGTAGCTATTGCAGGGATAGGCAAAGGCTGTATCTGCCAGAGCGAAGAGGAATCCACCGTGACATATATTATGGCCATTGAGCATTTCAGCTCGCACATTCATCTTTAAACAGGCGTAACCCTGTTCAACTTTATCAATGGTAATTCCCAGGGTCTGAGCCGCAGTATCTCTTTTATACATTGATTCAGCGCAGGCCAGGGCCAGGGAATTTGCTTCAGTTTGTTTCATTCGAGACAGTCATTTTTAAGAGCATTGAATAAAATCGACGCCTACTTATGTTGGACTACGATGAGAAGGCTATAATTGGTGGCATACAGTCAGTAACAAGTCAGATGAAAACCATCTCATTAAAGACTCATTTGATACGGCTTGGATAAGGGTTTTTGAGTTCTTGTTATAACTACACCCTGACCTCACTATTTCTTAAACAATTTTCCGAAAATTGTTTTTTCTTTCTTGCCGGATTGTGCCTTTGCTTCCGCTATCTGGTTTTTTTCAGCCTGAAGTTCCTGTGAGGTTTGTTCGGCCTTAAGTTTCTCTCTTATCTGCGTACGCATATCTTCTGAAATAACATTCCCCACCATTTCATTGTATTTGTTAGCTTCTCGCATTACATGAAGAGTCAACTCATCCATTAAAACTGTAGTAATTTCCGTCTTTTTAAAATTATTCACCTGGGACCAGATATTACTGTAATTACTAATAGTCAGGTTTATTACTTCCTTATCCAAATCCGTTGAAAACAGGTATTTGGTTCGAACCAGGGGTTTGATTTCAAATTTAATAGATTTATTGCCATCAGCCGGCGTCGTCGAACATTGGATCTGGTTATCAATTAACAACTTTTTGAACGTCGATGCTGCAGCGCCAGCTGGCAACAAATGATAGGTAGGATGTTCAGCAACGTTTTCAAATTCAAACACGAACTGTTTTTCTTTTTCGTCAGTTGGGTGAGTGATTTTATAATTTTGACCCTTCAATGTATTAAGAGAAACAACATCGTTTATTTCAAAGTTAACCAATATATCTTTTTTGAGGACATTGAGAGTTTCCGCTAATTCAATGAAATGGTCTTTCAAAAACTTCATGACCGGCGCGAGTTTTCGCCATTTTTCTTCTTCAGTAACTTGAACCGGCGCGGCGACCTGATTTCGCTGGGTCGCTTCTGATGCCTGTTTTTTAAGTTCTTCCAATGTAGACATGTGCGTATTTATCCCTGTAAATTCTTTTTATCGATACTCAGGTAAAAGCGTAAATTGACTGCATCCTACAGTCAAGTGCGAGTGTGCCAATATGCCAGTAAAACTAGAATTGCATTGCCTGAATTTCGAAATTATAGCCTCTACTAGGTATTTTCCTTGCTTTCCACCAATGTCATCACGTCGTATACCGCTACCACGTTCTCATCTTGATTACGGATTTCAACGGCCCATCTCACCACACCGGTAGCCTTCTCTTCGTCACTTCGCTTGTCTTTCTTTATCTTCTGTTTAACTCTCAAATGAACCTGGATGGTGTCTCCGATACCAACCGGTTCAATAAAACGTAAATTTTCCAGCCCATAATTTGCAATCACTGGCCCGGGTGCCGGATCCACAAACATACCGGCCGCAGCGGAGATAATAAAATAACCATGTGCTACGCGTTTGCCAAAGAAGGAATCTTTGGCTGCAATCTCGTCAAAATGCGCGTAGAAGTGATCTCCAGATAAACATCCAAAATTTACTATGTCCGCTTCTGTCACTGTGCGTCGATAAGTTGTGTAGGTTTCACCAATCTGCAGCTCCTCCAGGTATTTACGAAATGGATGGACAACATCTGTTATTGGCATTGCCCCGGGATGATATTCTTTAGTAATTGCCATTAGCGTTGTTGGCGAACCTTGCAAGGCCGTACGTTGCATATAATGTTTTATGGCGCGGTCACCGCCTAATTCTTCTCCTCCACCTGCTCTACCCGGACCACCATGTACGAGCGTCGGCATAGGCGAACCATGACCTGTAGATTCCCCTGCACAATCGTTATTTATAATCAGCATGCGTCCATGATAGGCAGCTGTACCCATGATCAATTGTTGTGCTTCCGAATTATCCGCAGTAAATATCGAACCAACCAGGCTACCGCGCCCGAGTTTAGCCAGTTCAATTGCATCATCCAGAACCTCATAAGGCATAATAGTACTAACCGGACCAAAGGCTTCTACCGCATGTGGCTCTTCAGCGCTAAGAGGTTTGTCACAGTAGAGTAGAGTTGTCGGAAAAAACGCACCCGCATCTTTGTCAGCACCTATGATTTCAAAGTCCTCAGCTCCGCCATAAATAATTTCACTGGATTTGCTAAGACTTGCAAGATTGTCCCAGACATCCTGTACCTGAGCACGCCCTACCAATGAGCCCATCTTTACACCTTCCACTGCCGGGTCACCGATGCTGATTTTATCAAGACGTTTTTGAAGCGCTGCAGACACGGCATCGACTTTTGATCGTGGCACGATCATGCGTCGAATGGCTGTACACTTCTGACCGGTCTTGACTGTCATCTCTCGTGCAACTTCCTTAATGAACAAATCAAATTCCGCAGATTCAGGCTCGACAGTCTCACCTAATATGCAGCAATTCAACGAATCTGCTTCCATATTAAAAGGTATGGAATTATCTACGATGTTTGGTCTGGATTTAAGTTTACGTCCGGTCATCGCAGAACCGGTGAACGTGACCATGTCCTGTTCGTTGAGTTTATCCAGGAGATTACCTGTACTGCCACATATCAACTGAATCGATCCTTCGGGCAAAATTCCAGAGCTGATAATCTCTTTCACCATTATTTCAGTTAAATATGCCGATACAGTTGCCGGTTTTACTATTACCGGTACACCAGCCGCCAAACTGGGAGCTATCTTTTCCAGCATTCCCCAGCATGGAAAATTGAAGGCATTGATATGTACGGCCACACCTTCCTTTGGGACGAGAATATGCCGACCAATAAACGTGCCACCTTTAGACAATGGTTGTGAGTCACCTTCTACCAGAAAACATTCATTAGGAAACTCACGTCTGACTAAACTACTGTAAGCAAACAAAGTTCCTATACCGCCTTCGATATCGATCCAGCTGTCGACCCGCGTGGCGCCCGTCCAGGCAGATACTTCGTAGAATTTCTCTTTCTGAGCCATTAAGTGTTGGCCCAGCGCCTTAAGTCTATTGGCACGTTCATGAAAACTCATCGCTCGAAGTGCCTGGCCGCCTACCCTCCGTGCATGTGACAGGCTTTGTGAGAAATCTATCCCTGTACTGGAAACAGTACCAACAATCTGCCCGTTAATAGCATTAAACACCTCAACGCCGGTGTCAGTGCCATTCACCCATTCACCGCTGATATAACTTTGAATACTCAATTTCTGACTCCTCGATCAATATTTGAAAACTTCTCTGGATTTTTCCAAAGCTCGATAGCTTGCATGAAAAAAAGCAGATATGATACAAAATTATTGAAATTAGTAAAATTCTTGTGTTATTTTAAAAAAGAGTAAACTGGGGATACAGGGCTATGACTACATCAGGACAACGAGATTCACTCGAGACAATAGAAAAAGCCGGTCTGGATGAATTACGCAATTTGCAATTGGAGAGAATGCAATGGAGTCTCCTGCATGCTTACGAGAATGTTCTCTGCTACAAGAAAAAATTTGATGATGCTGGGGTACACCCTTCGGACCTCAAGCAACTTTCTGATTTGGCCAAGTTCCCTTTCACTACCAAGCATGACCTGCGTGACAACTACCCCTTTGATATGTTCGCAGTACCAATGTCTGATGTCGTTAGAGTACATGCCTCTAGCGGTACCACCGGTAAACCCACGGTTGTTGGATACACTAAGAATGATATCGAGACCTGGAGTAAAGTAGTCGCTCGATCAATACGTGCAGCTGGTGGCTCGCACAAAGACAAAATTCATGTAGCCTACGGTTATGGTCTGTTCACCGGTGGTTTAGGTGCACACTACGGCGGTGAATATCTAGGATGCACAGTGATCCCTATGTCCGGTGGTCAAACCCAGAAGCAGGCTCAGCTGATTCAGGACTTTGATCCCGATATTATTATGGTGACGCCTTCATATATGCTCAGTATTGCAGATGAACTGGAGCGACAGGGGGTGGACTGTCATAAATTGAGTCTACGTGTTGGAATTTTTGGTGCTGAGCCATGGACAGATTCCATGCGAAAGAATCTGGAACAACGACTGGGTATTGATGCAGTTGATATCTATGGTTTATCGGAAGTAATGGGTCCGGGCGTGGCACAGGAATGTATCGAGACAAAAGACGGCCCGACAATTTGGGAAGATCACTTCTATCCTGAAATAATCAATCCGGAGACAGGAGAAGTTGTTAACGATGGCGAAGAAGGCGAACTGGTCTTTACCAGTCTCACTAAAGAGGCCTTACCCATGATTCGATACCGTACCCGGGATTTAACACGACTTTTACCCGGCACTGCCAGAACCATGCGTCGCATGGACAAGATTACCGGTCGCAGTGATGATATGTTGATCATTCGGGGCGTAAATGTCTTTCCCACTCAGATAGAAGAACAAATCCTAAAAATCGAGACCCTGGCACCGCATTACCAAATTGAAATCACCCGCGAAAATAACCTGGATTTGATGCAGGTGAACGTTGAGTTATTGCCAGGGGCCGATGCGGGAAAAATAAGTGATGCCGAAAAAACACTACAGAAATATATAAAAGATATTATTGGTGTTTCGACTCGAGTGATCGTTCACCTTGAAAATGGTGTAGCACGTTCTGAGGGAAAGGCCACGCGAGTAATCGATAAAAGAAATTTGTAGCTGAGACAGGAATTCAAATACAGGGTCTCCTGAATAAACTAGTTCTCGTTTAGTCCGTCTTCCTCAATCCCTAGTTTGTTTTTAATGCGCGAAATCAATACCGCTCGTGTACCATTGATATCAATGAGAGGTTGACGTCGCAAGCTACCCACCTCAGTACTTGAATAAGGCACAAAATCATTCGGTATTTGTTTTTCACTGAACTTCATTAACATCCAGTTCAGCACATCAGCCAATTCCTGATCGCCAATGGGCGCATTAGCCGAACCTGGCACTTGAACGATAAACTCCCTGCCTCCCTTCACATGAAGAAAATTACCAACGAAATCGTTCATCTTTGGGACAACACCAGGTGAGCCAGAAGCATCAGGCAAATGACAGCCCTGACAGTTTAGAATGTAATTCTGGCGTCCGAGATTTGCCTGTTCATCTCCAGCCAGGGTAAAACCACTGGTCAATAAAAGCAGCAAAGAAGAAAAAACAAAAATGCATCGCTTACTAAAAAACATTTCTACTAAATAAGCCGTCCTATGCTTTTTTAGTTGCGACACCGAGCACCAGAGTCACTGTACAATGGTATGCAGCGCTGTCTGTTCCCAAACACCAGTTAATATCATTGGCGGTGTGTGGTCGGTAAGTTGGTCTATCCAGTAAATTAGTGTTGCAAAAACAATTACCACAGGACGTTTTACCGCAACAATCATTATAGGAAATAATGTAATCCTTACCATCATGCGGATTCTTGCAGGTACCTATCCAGGTGATAGGAGACATCTCCGAGCCGGGAGGGCAACTGGTAGAAGAGCCACCACAGCAAGAACATAAAAAACCGTCTATCGAACAGTTGCGCCAGTAATCACAGCTCGCCGGATCGTCCACAGCACCATCGACTGGTGCCACCGGCTGACCCCCGCCATGACCTTCAGCGGCCCTGGCAACTGGTAACAATGGTATGGCTGCTCCACCAATGAGCGCGGTGCCAAATCCATTTATGAAACTTCTGCGCGATGAATTTTGTGCCACCTTTCTGGATATAGACTCTGTAATCTGATCAAACCATTTCATTTCTAAATCTCTCTATCAAAAATTACGTTCAATTTGCCGAAAACAGGATCAAAGGTGTTTCCTGTCCAAAATCTGACATTGTACGAATATGCTTACCACTTAAGGCATCGTATACGTCGATGTTCATTTCTACATTGGTTACAAACAGATAAGGCGACTTATCCTGACTTAGCTCTACGACAATACCAGGTATTTTTAAAGGTATACGTTTCACACGTTTTTTATTTTTCACATCGAATACCCAGACTTCCGAGCCAGGGTTTTTATGTGTGCCTTCCGCACCACCTTCGTGCATCAGTAAATACATGTTGCCCATCCCATCAGAACCACTCAACTGCATTCCTCCGGGGCGCCAATTTGCCGCTGCTTCCGCATCCGTTCGCAAAGACCATTGCTTTCCGGGCACTGCCTTATTACCCCTCAAATCAACCTCTCTGAGGTTGGCGTTAAAAGTTGGAAAGTAGGCAATACCGTCAATGACCACTGGCCTTTCAAACAGGGCATCTTCATCAATACTGAAAAAAGGATCGATTTTACTTTTATTTTTGACCTGACCTTTATTGTCAAGCTGATAGGAAACCATCGAACCATCACTACACATTGAACTGAATCCTCGCTTACCGGTAGGATAGATCAGCGAACAGCTGGGCAGATTTATTTCATTTAACATTTTACGTTTAGCCACATCAACCACGGCAACAGATGTAGAAGGCGTAAAATTAAAGAGCAACAGGTATTTTTCATCATCTATCAGGCGAATGGTAAAATCACTGGGCAGCATTTGCGCCCGTTTTCCACCGGGGATAATTATTTCATCCAGAACCTTAAGTGTTGCCTTATCGTAGATAGTGACTACGTCGGTGCGAGTACCGCGGTTTCCACGAGTATAAAAAGTTTCATATACATACATTTCCGGACGCGTTTTTGCGACCGCTATTGAAGCAATCAGAGAGGCGTCGTATGTACCTTTGTATTGTTCATTACGTGTTTCTTGTTCGGCATCGAGAATAATGACTTTACCATTAAGCATATGATTGAAGCCAACATCGTGGGCGAGTACCCAGTGATCAGGGTATGGTAGAGGAAGAGTATCAATTGTTCCCATCTCGTCATTAGCCACATCGGACCAGACAGCGGTATTACACATACACAGAAGAAGGAAAATACTAATTCTTTTTTTCATAAATATCGCCTCGTCACGATCAACTTAAAAACCTGCAGCCTACTGCTGAATCGGCATGTTACCTATATTGGAGCACATATTCCATTCTAGGACAAACGTCTAATTCTTTTTTTGCCATAACAACAGATGAGTTTTCCGATAGTGTGGCCTGTTTAGGAGGTTCAACGACATTGCAAGCAAGCAAAGATACTGTTATTAATCTGCCTGCCCAATAAGTCACTAACAGTTTAAGGAGATAAATATGTCTGAAACAAATGCAACTGAAAAAGCTCGCGCCGTCATCGAGGAGTATGTAGATGCCTGTAATGAGGGTAATGTAGGGCGATTAAGAGCCATATTTCATGAACAGGCCCTGATGTCGGGATATATGATGGGCGACTATATAATGGGATCACCAGAGCCCTTTTTCCAGGCAGTAGAGAATCCTCCACCCGAAGCACCGCCAACTGCAGGGAATTACAAAGGAGAAATTACTTCGGTCGAAGTTTCCGGTCCTGTCGCCAATGTTACCTTAAAAGAAGCCGGTTTTATGGGTGTGAATTTCACTGATTATTTCCATCTCGCTAAAGTGAATGACAAGTGGCTTATCGTCAGCAAAACCTTTAACCCTGAAGTGTAGAGTCAGTTGTATACTCACTAAATGTCAAAAATTAAACTTGCTTCCACTGTCATACTCAGCCGCGGTGCTGACAAAGACCCTGAAGTCTACTTAACCCTGCGCGCATCTGAATTAAAGTTCTTCGGTGGCTACTGGGTCTTCCCGGGTGGCAACTTGAGTAATAAAATCGATTATCACGATGAAAATGATTCTCTTGATCTGGCACTCATACGTTGTGCCGTACGTGAAATACTTGAAGAAATTGATATCCTTTCATCTACTCTGGGACGGCAGTTCAGTAAAGAAGAGAAACTTAAATTAAAAGGCACGTTAAAGGATTCGCCTGAACTTTGGAAAACTTTTCTTGCAGAGTTTGGAACTCAGTTCGATCACATTAATCCCGTATTTCGGATAACCACTCCTCCTTTTATTCCAATTCGTTTTGACACTCAGTTTATGCACGTAAGAGCATTGGACGATGAAATACCCGAAATTGATAACTATGAATTGGTAGACGGTCGATTTATGAAACCACAGGCGGCGATAGATGCCTGGGAATCAGGTGATATGGAGATCGCGCCACCGGTATTATTTTTACTGAGACTGTTGGCTGAACACGGTCTTTCGTCCTTCATAAGCCATGCGCAGAAGGCGACTGATGATCTTAACAATGGAAAACTACATCGGGTATTTTTTTCGCCTGGAATTTTCATGGCGCCATTAACGACTCCAACACTGCCTCCCGCAACAACGACAAATACAATCATCGTCGGAACCGACAAACTCTTCATTATCGATCCCGCCACGCCCGATGTATCAGAACAACAAAGATTGTTTAACGAAATGGATGCATTGATTGCAGAGGGAAAGAAGTTTGAGGCTATTCTACTAACCCATCACCACATTGATCACGTCGGCGCCGTGAATGCGGTTAGCCAGCGTTACAAATTACCAGTGAGAGCCCATGAAGAATGTTACAGGCGTATTGAGGAAGGTTATATAAAGGGCGATGCACTCAAAGATGGTGATCGTATCGAACTCGGTACTGCCCCTGATGGCAGTACAGACTGGCACCTGAATGTGGTGCACACACCCGGTCACGCCGTGGATCATTTGTGTTACCTCGAGAGTCGTTATCATGCGGCCATCGTCGGCGACATGCTATCTACGATCTCAACTATTTTGATCGACCCACCTGAAGGACACATGCAAACCTACCTCGATAATCTGCAACGACTCATGACTTTGCCCATGAAAACACTCTACCCGGCCCATGGCCCCGCCAATCGCGACGGCGTTGCACTCATCAAGCAGTTCTTAAAGCATAGAAAGGTTAGAGAACAGGCCGTTATCAATGCGCTGAGTCACGAGGCCCAGAGCATTGACGAATTGTTACCTCTTATATATGACGATGTGCCTGAAGCCGTGTACCCGGTCGCCTCTCGCTCTTTACTAGCTGGTCTAATTAAGCTGGAGGAAGATGCAATTTGCACACAGCACGAACACGGCTGGCAACTAAAGTAAGCAAAAATTGGGGCCGACCCCAATTAATTTAGCCCATCAGTTGTTCTTCTATCTGGATCGTTGGTTCGATATTGGTAAAGTTAACAATATCTCCCATGATCTCATCTGCGTGCGCTGCAAGTGCGGCTTCAAATGCTTCAACATTATCAAACAGTAAGTTTGCTACGGTAACATAAGTCTCGTCAGCACCTCCGGCCCCGCCTAAGCCTTTGTAGACGCCAACGCCTCTCAATGAATCTCCCCATTTGTCATTTACCAGGGCCATATGCTTGTTGACATAGTAATCATAGTCGAACTCACCGCCATCTTGTTTCGGATACATCACACTTACTCTAATCATTCAGTTTTCTCCTTAAGATTTGTTTTTTTTAATTATAAACTTTTTGCTACAAGGAAACCGGAGCCACCTCCCAAACCCGGACCGGGATGGGTGGACGCGCCAATATGATAAAGGTTTTTTAACGGTGTCTGATGGTTTTTCAATGCCCGTAGAGGACGCCAAAGAAAATACTGATCCAGACTACAGTCTCCACCGTAGGGATCGCCGCCGACAAGATTAATATTTAACGCTTCCAAATCAGCGGGCGATAATACCGTGCGTGCAATAATATTTTGTTTCAGATTTGGAATATGCTGTGCAATTCGATCAACAATACGGTCGGCATAGGCTTCCTTTACTTCGTCATTCCACTTGCCATCAGCGGGAACGGCTATCTCATTTAACGAGTCTCCTAGAATATGACGTGGCAATTCCTGTAGCTGTATCCATAGCAAACCTTTACCTTCCGGAACACGACTTGGATCCAGTGCTGCGGGCTGACCAACGACGATTGTCGCATTCGCCGGTAATAAACCTCTGTCTGCTTCATTCATTGCCTGTGAGACACCATTCAATCCGGGCGTTAAATGCGTAATTGCTACGCTATTCAGATCAGGGTTTTCCCAGGAGACCATTTCGCTAAGGGCAAGATGGATTTGCATGTCAACGTGACCATGTCGAAATGCGTGAGTTTGTTTAGCGACCGCTGCAGGTACATCACTCGGATCCAACAGTCTTTCGTACAATTGACTCGGTGTCATACTGCAAATGACGTTTTTATTACTTAGGTACTCTTTACCATCAACTGTAGCGACCCCCATTGCTTTGCCGTTGGCGCTAATAACACGTTCGACATCAGCATTTACAATAATCTCCCCACCGTAAGATTTTATAAGCTTCTCAAATGCTTCTACCAGTTTATAACTACCCCCTTTCACCACAGGACAGCCGACCATTTCCATTGTAAAGGCAATCACCCGGGCCATTTGACCAGAAGTCGGCGAATCAGGACCTATACCAGTATGTGCAGGCCATGACGCAAGGCAGGCTGCATTAGCTTCAGAATCAAAGGTCTTATCCAGCCAACTTCGACAAGTCTCCAGGCAGTAGGCGAAATATGAGCTTAGAAAAAGCGGACCTCTCTTTACTAAAGTTATCAAAAATATTTTTACTGTAGACCATGTCCATAATTCACTTCCTAAGAGAGTGAATGTAAGATCGAGTGATTGCTCCAGTTCACTCATCGCCCCCTGATAACGATCACCATCACCAGTCGCCAGACGATTCATTTGTTTTACGTTTTCTTCTCTGGACATTTTTAATATGCAAGTCTGTCCATTGGGTAAAACTGCTGCTGTGGGAGAGTCTGTATTACAATATTCAAGTCCATATCGTTCCAGTTCCTCTTTCAATTCAGCATAGCCGGGAGAGGTAACAAACAATGGGTGCCAACTGGACATCACATCATGGATGAAACCGGGAACTGTAATTTCATCCGTGCGAATACAGCCGCCTGGACGATCATTTCGTTCCAACAACAAAACTTTATCACCCCGTTTAGCGAGCAGTGATGCACAGACTAGTGAGTTGATGCCACTGCCAACAATAATATGATCGTATCTGTTCATTTTTGTTTTTGTGTATCCTGAAAGAGTCGGTCCTTAAGTTAGCCTCGACGGCAGGTTAATACAATAACAATTTTGTTCAGAAGATAAATCTTGTGAAATCTATCGCTGGCGGGTTTACGACTGGAGGACTATCGCACTCAGTTAAAATCCGTTTGCACACCTGTGATCTTGATGCCTGAATGCGCCTTGTAAGTCTTATTAATGTGTATTAATGCGCTGGTTAAAGCCTCTGAAGCGGCAGAGTTAGCTAATTTGCCAGCATTGATAGGCCGACAACCTGTATCTTCTACCAGTTTCTTAATTGCTCGACGCGTTGCTATATCATCAGCAGTCACGAGAATATCGCAATCCAGATCGTCGTCACCTTCCAATAGACTCGCAGCGGCATTGTGAAAAGCGGCAACAACCTGTGCTTTATCTCCTACTATTTGCTGAGTTATTTCGGCCGCACTGCCCTCTTCCGGCAATTGTGCAACAGCCACTCTTGGTGGACGTAGGGGTACTGTAGTGTCTATTAATACCTGTCCCGATAATTTCGGTTTAATACTCTCAAGTACCGCCGCGTGCGCTGCAAATGGTACGGTCAGGACGACTACTTCCGCTGATTCACAAGCTGTTGGATTATCAGCGGCCCTTACGGCCTCACGGCCGAGACGCTTATTCAAATCATCTGCAGCAGCTTGTGCTCCTTCCTTTGTGCGAGAACCAATAATGACATCATGACCTGCCCTCGCCCAACGCCATGCCAACGCATGACCTAAATTTCCGGTACCACCTAACACTGCTATTCTTGTTTTGGTGCTCATATTCTCATCATCCAGACCAAATAAGTGAGAAAAAATAGTAGCACTCAGGACAAAAGCAAGCTTGTTTAGCAGAGTCTAATTGCTTGACTGGGAATGACTGAAGTTTGTGACTCCTCTATTAAAATTTCGGCCAATTATTACCCATCGTCATTATCCCAGGGAGCCCACATCTGTTTTAAATCCTCCCAGGAACCTTCTTCTTCACTGCCCGGTTGAAATCGACAACCCTCATGTTCATAGAATGGTTTCGTCCAGGTACCCCGATCCACCAGTCGTTGAATATTCTCTCGATAAATCTCATCGACCTCTTCATGATGTAGTGGATCCTGTTCCATCCACAGGTTTTTCGGGTGGATAGGTTTGTCATACATCTTCTTGAACAATTCTGTGCGTAAATCTTTTAGCCAATTGCTATTCAGGTTCATCAGTCGGAACTGTCTTAATGCTTCAATATCGATAGTTGCACAGACCATCGTATTATTAGTTGAGGCACTATAAGACATAATCTCACCCCGGTAATCGACGATGTGTGCATTGCCACCTGCAATGTCGACTGCATGATCTGAACTGGCTGATAGTTTTACTGGACCAGCATTGGGGCACAGCATGTAGACTGAATTGAACTCAGCATGACCTCGATTTTGGACCATCCACGACCCGCCACCGGGATAACTGGAACCCGTCATCGGCATAGCTTCACTTGGGCGATAGACAACTTCAGCACCATTAAAAGCCAGGGCACGTACTGCCTCGGGATATTCACCATCACTACAGCAAATAGTGCCAATGTTACCAATATCTTCCGTTTTCAAAACCGGGTAAAAAGCATCAATATCATCGCCAAACAATTCAACCCAACGATCATATACGTCATGGGGCATACAGGAACGTTCGCGACACCAGATATGATTTTTGGCCGCCTTATGAACGACTTCACCCTTGGGATCAATCACAAATAGAGTATTAAAGAATCGATTGTCCATCACTTCAGGCCATCGTGCCTTACATTGGACGATGATATAAGTTTTGTACAACTTCGCCAGTTGACCGAGCCACTCACTTTCTTCGCCCGGTATATCAATGAACAATTCCTTCGCCGCCAATGTGTGGGGTAAGTCAAAGATCTCATCGGTAAATCCAGTCAGTGCACCTTCGGCCAGAGAAATAATTTTCACCGGCATATTAATGTTTGTCATTGAAATACAGGCATGAATCGCTTCTTCTATATTCTCAAGGTTATATCGAATATGTTTTCGATTAGCGATACCGGTTATCGCAGTAGATAGGCCAATCGCCATGTAGGGAGCAATGGGTTTTGTTTGACTTGAGTGAGTCATAATTTAATCCTCGGCAATAAATATCAAATGATTTATTCTACGGAATAATGAAGTAAGTTATAAAACCCACTTTATTTTTTAGTGCTCCAGTGTAATACAGAATCGAATCATGACAAATACAACTATTAATATTCCCGGATACGAAGGACGTGCTGTACTTATTGAAAAAGAAAATACATTTCGCGTTATCGATGTGGAAGGTTGTCAGATTGCAGACTTGTTTGTTATTGCGGCCAATAATAAAAATGAAGTTTTCAGCCCGGCAATGACCCGACTAGTAGGTTTCAAGCTTACGGCAAAGCCGGGAGATGTCATTTATAGCAATCACCGTCGCCCAATGCTGACTTTTCTGAATGACACCTCCCCGGGTCTACACGACATGTCCTTTGCACCTTGTGATCCTGAATTCTATGTTGACCTTGGCGCGGATTCAGCACATCCCAATTGCCGGGACAATTTTTATAAGGCCATTCAGCAAATGGATATAAAAATTGAACCGCCACCAGATCCTTTTAATTTGTTCCAGAACACGACTCCGAAAACAAACGGAGATTTCAATTGCGCACAGACTTTAAGCAAAGCCGGCGACTATGTTGAATTCAAAACGGAGATGGATGTAATTATCGTGGTGACCGCCTGTTCTGCTGACCTGCCGATTGAAGGAGTCGAACCTATTGGTGGAGTGTCTACATCACTCTGTATCCAGCTCCTATAGATATCGATTATTTAAGTCTCGCTCTCCTACCAAACTATCTGGACACAACGAACTCTTAATCGATATTTACTCCGCGTCATGCTCCATATCTGACAACTTTTTCAGATGACGGCGCATGGAAACCCCGGGTAAATCAGCTGGTACATCAATTTCATAAAAGCCAGGCGTCTCCTCTACATTCTGCATCTCGTTAATGTGTTCAATAGCAAATACATCTTCACTGAAAGCGGCCTGATTCGCATCAAGCATGAATTTTCCCATTTCCTTATCGTCCAATGCGAAGTTTCGACATTGTGCATAATAATAATTGGTTGAGGTGTTGGTCTCAGGCGTGATCAACTGCGCGACTTTAACCATGGGCTGAAGATCCTGTATTTTTTCCGGATGCTGCTGATTGCTGAGGATACCTGTATTCATATGTAGGCCCGGTGATACAAATAATGAGCCTGAACTACGTTTAGCTTTATCTCCTTCCCAGCCGAGTGGTTTTGCATAGATAGGTGGTAATTCACATTCGACATGACGCCAGACTTCAAAAAGTTCGTCTTCTACCGTGGCCTCCAAAGGCGCCTTTGCGTACTCAGGCGTACCAAATGTTTTAGAATGTAAAAAACTCAGGTGCGATAAGTCCAACAGGTTCTCATGTAAGTGCACATAACTACCTTTGATATTAAGAAAACCTATATTCACCGCCCATTCCGGATGATCAAAATATTCCTGATGAGGTAACAGGGATTCATCCGCGGCATCGGGGTCACCAGGCCAGATCCAGATAAAAGGTTTTTTCTCAATGACGGGAAATGATCGAAGTCGAATATTCTCCGGCGCCTTTTTTTGTGAAGGGATGGCAACGCATTTACCTGAACAGTCATAACGAAACCCATGATAACCACACTCAAGCACATCGCCATCGAGTTTACCTTCCGCTAGTGGGAAGGAACGATGGCAACAACGATTTTGTAAGGCCACCGGAGTACCATCTTCTTTGCGAAATAAAACAGTGCTGATACCCAGATATTGACGGGAAAACATCTCACGAGATACTTCACTACTTTTCGCTGCTACGTACCAGGCATTACGAATTAAGGGTGTATCCCTGTTAGCCATACTCGCGGCAGATATCGAAGCCAGTTTTTGTTGTCTGCTAGAACCGGTTTGTCCCGTCATCATCACTCCTCACGTCAAAAGCATTGAACAATCTCTCATCTTACAATATAAAGCGCAAAGATTTTGTCATCAAGAAGGACGACAGATGAACTCAGCTGCTTAATGCGACTTTGGCCGTTTGCAGCTGCCATTCCGATAGTTCCTCGCTTTGATTGCAGTTTCAAGAGGTAAACTGTACTATCTAGTACACATTAAACCAGCTAAATAGAACCACACAATTATGATCTTCTTCTCTAATAAGAACAGACCTTTTCATTACAGCCCGTATCCGCTTGAGCGTCTGCCCAAAGACGATAAAACTGGCGAGAAAGAGCGCAACGATGCGCGGCGTGCAAGGCCTGCCGGCAGAGAGAAAGTCAGCACTACCTATGCTGAAGCTCTAAGTACTTATCACAATGTCTTTAAGGAATTTTGTAAAGGTGAAATTGCACCGGCACAAGCGCCTGTACCGGATGATCTGGAACGTCGAATGATCGACATAAAGGGTGCCGGATATTTTCTTGATGCCAGCCAAATTGGTATTTGTGAATTATCTAAATCTTGCTGGTATGAAAACGCTACACCAGAAGAGCACACCCACGCTATCGTTGTTATGGCCAGGTACAGCCGCGTACCTGAAGCCGGTAATCTTGCCCATGACTGGCTCAAAGGCTCTATACACGAAACTGCAGAAATGCGGGCCTTCGAGGTGGCGATAGGTATCGCTAATCACATACGTATGATGGGTTTTAATGCGATTGGCTATGATGATCAGACGGATCAGCTTGATGTGGAGAGGTTGACCGTACTGTCCGGTCTCGGTGTGAGACAAGCTAAAAGTGTAGTTAACCCTTATTTGGGCGAGGACTATGCCGTTGCCTTAATCTCAACTGACTACGCTTTGTTGACTGACAAGACTCTCGCAAACAGTGCTGCAAATGGGAAAAATCTGGCTTATTGGCTAGGTATAGGTGGTGCGACCTCGGGTCTGGAACGCTGGCGACAATCCAGACGTCCTAGTCATTTAAGTAAATACCCTATGGAGACAGTTAAGCGTGTAGATAAACCGACCACATTAATACTTGAAGACGAAGTACCTCGCGTGCCCAAACGCGCGGCGTTTTTTGAACGCGCGATTCATGGTGATTTAGGCGGCAAGGCGCAAAAGGAACGTAACCGCTTTTCATTCAAACATCCTTTTGCCGATGCCATGTTGAAACAAATTCGGGCGATGGTGCCACATCAAAACGGCCCCGTTAACGATGTGACAGATCCCGAGTTAGATGACGCGGAAGCAAATACCAGGGCAATCAAGTCCATGTCTTATGCCCTGGGTGCGGAAATTACCGGTATCTGTGAGCTACCTGATTACGTCTGGTATTCGCATAATGTCGATGGCAGTGAGATTAACCCAAACCACAAGTACGCGGTGGTGAGCCTCATTGATCAGGGTTATGACACAATGGAAGGTGCCTCTGGTGATGATTTTATTTCCGGCGCGCAATCAATGCGCGCCTACATGAGAGGAGCTCTTATCGCCGGAATTATGGCGGACTTCTTCCGTGCCAAAGGCCATCCGGCACGACCGCAGACCAACGCCGACTCACAGGTGTTACATATCCCCGTTACCTTGTTGGCCGGCCTGGGTGAACTCAGTCGTATTGGTGAATTAGTACTTAATCCATTTATTGGTCCACGATTTAAAACCATCGTAATGACCACGGACTTGCCGCTCATTGCCGACAAACCTATAGACTTTGGCTTGCAGTATTTTTGTTCTAATTGTTATAAATGTGCCAGGGAATGTCCTTGTGATGCTATTAGTTTTGCAGACAAAGTCATGTTTAATGGCTATGAAATGTGGAAACCTGATGTTGAACGCTGCACTCGTTATCGCTTAACAAATCAACGCGGTCTCGCCTGTGGCCGTTGTATGAAAACCTGTCCCTTAAATAAAGTAGTCAGTTGGGATGGCCCGATAACGACACAGATAGCCAGTTGGTGTGGTGTTAATGCCTTCTGGTTGAAGCCCTTGTTAGTTCCCATCGCTGTTAAACTTGATGATGTACTTGGGCACGGAATTCGGAATCCGGTGAAGAAATGGTGGCTGGATATGGAAATCATTGATGGAGTGTGTGTACCCCCAACAAAAGGCGTAAACCAGAGAGATCTCGATATCAATCGTAAGATTGATGTGAAAAAGCACAAGATCGGTTATCACCACGCCAACATGATGCCACCGCCCAATTCATCTGGTATGGCACACGAAGTAAAACGTAAAGATGGAATCGCAGCTGCAATCAAGGTAGAAACTGTCAAAGAAGCCCTGGCTCGCAAAGCTGCAGGTGGTGCAAAACCAGAACACTATATACCCACCAAACCGCTGAAACCGGAAGAAATTGTGGCTGAGGACGTAGCCTTGTTTAATCCCTATAAATAGCACTCAAAACATTCAAACGAACAGAAAGTTAAATACATCAAAACTATTTAAATTATAAATATTATCGTTTATCGATAATTTTTTATTGTTAATTAATATTTTTATATGTATGCTTGTCCTCCCCTATCAGAAGAGGTCGAGAGCATGGAATATGAAAGTTTGAGCGAAATTCAGCAGATTAGCGGTAAATTCCGACTGTTATTCAATCTGATATTATTTCTTATCCCCATATCAATATTGTTGTACTGGTTCAATTTTGAAAACCTGCCAGATGGATTTAAATCCGATCTTCCCGTCAGCGCCAAACAGACACTTTCCCTTACCACCATTTGGCTGGGAATCCTGATCAGTTTTATTCCAGCGAGTGTTGCCATCATTGGCACGCTTACACTGAAAGAACTATTCAAGCTTTATGAGGGTGCGATTTTTTTCTCCGCCAAAAATGTAAGATGTTTTCGTAAACTTGGCTATGTCCTGATTTCATGGGTATTTACGAATATGCTTTTCATCACACTCCTCAGTGTCCTTATTTCCTTAAATAATCCCCCAGGTGAACGAATGATCGTTGTTGGTTTCGGTGCTGCAGATATCGCTACACTGATAATGGGCGCGATTGTGCTGGTAGTTTCCTGGATTATGAATGAGGCTTCCAGATTGGAAGAAGAACAAGCGTACACGGTGTAAAAAGGACAATGACCATAATAATTAATTTGGATGTAATGCTTGCCAAACGCAAGATGAAGTCAAATGAACTTGCCCAACTTGTCGGTATCACGGAGCAAAATATTTCTATATTGAAAACAGGAAAAGCAAAGGCCATTCGTTTGACAACACTTGATGCAATTTGTAAGGAGCTTGAATGCCAGCCTGGAGACCTGATGGAATACCGTTAACTTAAGCTTTTTATATACCGACTAATATTTATAATGCAGTGAATGGAACTAAAATTTCTAGCTGACCGACCGGATGCGATCCCAATAATTGCAACCTGGTACTTTCAACAATGGGGACACGTTGATCCGGACAGCAAAGTAGAAAAAATAGCCTTTCAAATGCAGCGGTTTTTAAATCGCTCCAGCATGCCTCTCTCAATATTGGCTGTCGATTCAGATGAAATCCTCGGAGTCGCCGAATTAAAATATCATGAGATGGAAATTTATCCCGACAAAGAACACTGGATAGGTGGCGTGTTCGTGCCACTGCAACATCGGGGTAAAGGTGTTGCATCTATAATAATAAACAGGGTCATCGAAGTTGCCTCTTCTCTCGGTGTCAACACGCTTCATCTGCAAACTGAACAGTTGGATGGTGGTTTGTATAAGCAACTTGGCTGGGAGCCTTGTGAGAAAATTTTCTATCAGGGCCTTGAAGTGCTCGTAATGGAGAGAGCCTTGAGTGAAAATGACAGACTAAATGAAATCACTTAGTTCTAACTCACATTAAAATGTTCTGACATAATCTAGTTCTATGAATATCATATTCTTCGTTAATGCGGCTATCCTGCTTGCTTTCATCAAGGTATTCGAAATACCTTCAATGATTCCCATATTCGTTGATGAACTTCACATCAGCTATGCACAGGCAGGAATATTTATGACCGCTTATTCCATTGTCAGATGCCTTACAAGCTCACCTGCCGGATCAATAACTGATAAGTGGGGAGCTGTAAGGGTCATTTCGATTTGCCTTATATGTATCGTCATATTTGGCAACCTCGGAACATTGGGAGGTAATTATTATCTGATGCTGGTCTTTCGAGTACTGGTCTCCATCAGTGTTGCCATTACCTTCATTGCAGCTGTTGATGCTATCCCAAAATATATGGCAGCAGAGAAAGTCGGTAAGGGTATCGGCTATATAAATGCTTCCCTCAACATTGGAATTGCATTGGCGCTATTTTTGACTCCCATACTGATCGATTCCCTGGGTTGGCGTTGGACCGCGCGCCTATATTCTTTCTCTTTCCTCATTCTTTTTGTCCTGTCCTTGCCTCTATTGAAGAATTTGCCGAAACCTGTGCAACAGGGCAACTTGACAGCCGGGGAAGCATCGATACCCTTTTCAGCCCTTTTGCGAAACCCTTCGGTAATGTTCCTGGCGCTTGGTGCAGGTATTGTTTTTATTGAGCTATATGGAGTACTAACTTGGGTGCCGGCATTTTTAGCCTCAGTTTACAAATATTCACCGGCAGAAATTGGTAGTAGCGCTACAATGTTTGGTATCGCTGCAATCCCCGCTTCAATCGTCACAGGCTTACTTTGTTCTAACCTGAAACGGATCGTCTGGCTTTGTGTATCTGGCGGTATTCTTGCCGGCATAGGTATTCTAACTCTACTTACAAGCACACATATGCCGCTTTGGTTGACCATGATTGTTATTTCAATAATCACCTGGGGGCATACTCAGGTTGTCGTTACCATAATGAGTGTCGCGTCACTTATCGTACCATCACATAGTTCAGGTAAGGCACTAGGCCTTATCTTCACCTTCGCCTACGGAGGTTCCATCATTCCAACCTATTTAGGCGGTTACATATTGACCAAAACCGGACAATTCGATTTGTCGTTTATTGTTTTTGCCGGTGCGGCTTTCCTATCGATCATTGCCATGTTGTGCGTCAGTAAAATTCTGCACGATAACCCTCCCGTACATTTCAAATTAAAACTAAACTCCAGCTAATTGAAACAGGAGTTCCAAGTCACAGACATATTAGTGATAAATAGGACAAGTGAAACCAAACGAACATCCTGCCTGTTACATGTGCCTATTATTAGAATAATTAGCATAGTTTATAGCGATAATTCCGAGTAAATAAATTTGAGCTGATATCTCACCATTCTCCCGGTTTTTTGCTAGTATTAAGTGAAGCAGAAGATGAAATATCAAATGGAAGGAATCCGTATGCATTCAATTAAATCTTTGTTTCTTTATATACTCCTGGTATCTCCATGCGTCTTTTCTGAATCACTTTCCCTCGAAGACTTTGTCAGACATGGCGATTATCTAAACATTCTAATTTCACCCGATGGAAAGCATTTGTCTGCCAGGATTCGTCATGGTGAAACAGTCAAACTGCTGTTCATCAGACGCGAAGATAAGAAAGTTGTCGGCGGGGTTAGTCCGGGCAAAAAAAATGAAATCCACTCTGCAACCTGGGTTTCCAATGAACGTGTGGTATTCCAGTTAGCACAGAAAACTTTTTACCTTGATAGCCCTCTTCCCACTGGAGAGTTATTTGCAGTTAATATAGACGGTTCTCAACGCGAAATAATCTATGGCATAAGAGCTGGCATCAATAATTCGGGTGCACGCTCATATCGTAAAGGGAGCAGTAAGGCTAGTCATGAAATTTTGAGTATCCTTGAACATGATGATCGAAAAATTCTGATAATAGAATATCCCTGGTCGCAAACAGGTCGCTATAAATATTCAGATAAGCGCGATAAACATCCCATAGTTAGTCAATTGGATATCTACAGCGGTAAAAAAACCAGGATCGAGAGTATTCCCTACAATGGTGCTTATGCACTCGCTACTCGTGATGGCCAGATTAATTTCATCGGCTGGAGCGATGAGAAATCTGACTTGCATGCCAGCTATAGAAAATCAAAACAAGATGAATGGCGGGAAGTTACTACGGCCTTCGAGTTAAGTGACAAATTTTTGCCTGTTGCAATAAATCAGGGTGCAACAAAGGCGTACTTTACCGGGCCAGACGGTGCAAAGGAAATCAGTACCTTGTTTGAACTTGACCTTGCAACTGGCAAACAGAAACGTGTTTTTGAGGAAATGAAATCTGATTTATCTGGATGGTGGTCAGATGTTGATACCCTTGAGCCTGTCGTTGGATATTCCTACCCTGATAGAGCTGCCTACCATTACACAGATGAGCAGAATCTTCTTGCAAAGACACATAAAATGCTGGAAAAAGCATTCGCTGGGCAGGACCTCTACATCACCAGCCGCAGTCGCGATGGCTCTTTATTGATAGTAAAAGTACATAGTGATATTAACCCCGGTGAATACTACCTGTTTGACGTCAACACAAAAAAGGCTGATTTTCTCTGGGCCAATAGTTCATGGATTGACCCAAGATTAATGAATAAAATGAAGACCATTGAGATAAAGGCCAGGGACGGAGTAAGCCTCAAAGGTTATTTGACTTTGCCTGAAAACAACAATCAACTTGCCGATGTGACGACACACCCACTTGTGGTAATCCCACATGGTGGACCGCATGGTGTCAGAGATTATTGGGAATTCAATCCGGAAGTACAGTTATTAGCGAGCAGAGGTTTTGCCGTGCTACAAATTAATTTTCGCGGCAGTGGGGGTTACGGCGAGGTATTTGAGAAAAAGGGCCATCGTCATTGGGGCGACGATATGATCAACGATATTATCGATGCAACAAACTGGACTATGGAACAGGGCTATGCTGATAAAGACAGAGCTTGTATTTATGGCGCCAGTTACGGCGGTTATGCAGCACTAATGTCAACTGTCAGGGCTCCGGACCTTTTCAAATGTAGTATCGGCTATGTCGGGGTTTACAACCTGGAATATATGCATGAGAAGGGTGATATTCCCGATTATTGGGGTGGCTCGGGCTTCCTGAACAAGGTTATTGGCACAGATGAGAATCAGTTAAGAGAATTTTCACCAGTGAATCATGTGGACGAAATAAAGGCCGCGATTATGTTGATTCATGGAAATAATGATGAACGAGTCCCTATTATTCATGCAAAGAAAATGCGGGACAAGCTTAAAAAGTCAGGTAGGGAGGTCACCTGGCTGTCTTATGGCAATAGTGGACATGGTGTATGGGATGTTAAGAACCGAAAACAACTTTATAGTGGCATACTTGATTTTCTGAATAAGTATATTGGTAGTACAGAACAACATTAGCAACACACTGATACGATGCCATTGACGCCGCCGTCTCCGATCTCCACAGCAGAACTGCAGATTCGTATCGTTCAGGAAGATGATCTTTCAGATCTGTTTGCAGTTAATAGTGATGACGAAGTTACTCGCTTCCTGCCTTACCCAAGTTGGCAGTCAATTGAAGATGGCGAAGCCTGGTATCAACGCATGTGTGACTTACATGCCACTGGTACCGGACTGCAGTTCGTTATCTCTCATACGGCATCTGCTTGCGTTATTGGTTCCTGTTTATTGTTTCGGCTTGAAGAAGAAAGCGCACGCGCCGAAATAGGCTACGTAATGGGACGCAAGTATTGGAATAAAGGACATACATATGAAGCGTTAACAGGGCTTATTAATTACGCCTTTACGAGCTGTGCACTACGTCGTTTAGAAGCAGAAATAGATTCGGACAATCTTGCTTCTAATAATCTTATCGCCAAATTGGGCTTCATTCATGAAGGCCTGCTTCGTCAACGCTGGACTAGTAAAGGCCGAAACAAAGACACCAATATTTATGGTTTACTACGCGAAGAAGACTCTTCTCAATAACGACAATGACTCAATTTGAGACCTGTTACGCATTTAATACACAAATATCTGAACTTGCATTGCGCTTGAACAGTCGCAAGTTATTATCAGTTTATATTTATTCAGATGGGAGTTATTTTATGAAGCTATTTGCACGCGGTATTTTGCTCATCCTTACTTTGTCCTTAAGCAGCTACGTTGTGGCTGAGGGTAAGTCCAAAGGCGGTGATGATTTTCGTAAAGCGGCAAAGAAGTATGAAGCCAAATCTGAAAAATATGACAGAAAAGGTATGGACGAAGTCTCGGGTTTGTATGCCCGTCAGGCCGAGATCAAGCGTGATGCTGCCGATTTGGCAGATGAAGGACGCTGGGATGATATTGATTGGGACGAATATCACCAGAACGAAGGAAAAATCTACGAACTCACCAAGCATAAGCTTAAGTCACATAAAAAAGCTAAAGCCAAGTCCAAAGGTGGTGATGATTTTCGTAAAGCGGCAAAGAAGTATGAAGCCAAGTCTGAAAAATATGATGCGAAAGGCATGGACGAAGTCTCCAATTTGTATGGCCGCCAGGCTGAAATTAAACATAGCGCAGCCGAATTAGCAGACGAGGGACGCTGGGATGATATTAACTGGGACGAATATTACGCGAATGAAGGAAAGATAAACGAGCTTATCGGGCATAAGCTTAAGCCACACAAGAAGAAGTAATAAAACGCCTCGGTCCTGGCAGGCTATTGCGAGCAGGCGTCTCGCCGAAAAACCATTGGCACTTTACGTGCCTGCTTCCGTCAAAATGCTTGAATTGCTTTGATGTTTCAATTGCATCCAGCCAGTAAAACGCTAGATCAAAATAATATCTGAATTGGCGGCATTTCCCCGCTAAATTAGTTTATAATCCCGCCCTTTCCACAAGCGTCAGGCACATGTTACATCTCATCCGCAATGCTCACATTTTCACCCCCGGTGATTTTGGACTCGGGCACATTTTGGTTGCCGCTGGCCAAATTGTATATATTGGCAAGAGCCCTCCCGATCTTAATAAGGATCTACTTCAGTCCGATACGGATTTACAGGGGGCAAGACTTGCGCCTGGTCTGATTGATGGTCACACCCATACGACAGGTGGTGGTGGTGAAGCCGGGTTCTCCACACGTGTGCCAGCCGTGCTATTGTCAGATTTTACCAGTGCCGGCGTTACCTCAGTCATTGGCTTATTAGGCACAGACGACACAACTCGCTCTACCTCCTCACTTATCGCACAAACTTATGCATTAAGAGAAGAAGGCTTAAATGCCTGGTGTTATACCGGTGGCTACCATTACCCGCTAACAACACTGACCGGTTCCGCCCGTAGTGACATTGTCCACATTGAATGCATTATCGGTGTTGGCGAGTTAGCCATTAGTGATCATCGCTCCAGCCAACCACAGTTCGAAGAAATAGTGAGAGTAGCCAGCGAAGCACATGTCGCTGGTTTGATGACGGGTAAAGCCGGCATTGTTCATTTGCACCTCGGTGATGGTGAACGTGGTCTCTCAATGATAGAACGCGCCCTGAAGGAAACTGAAATTCCTGCTCGTGTCTTCAACCCCACGCATGTAAATAGAAAGAAGGCTTTGTTTGAAGAAGCCTGCGCCTTGAGCCAACAGGGTGTATTCGTGGATTTGACCGCCTTCCCTGCCTCTGACGACGATGACACGTGGTCAGCAGAAGATGCCTGGCAACACTACATAGAAGCAGGATGCCCACCGGAAAAGATCACAATTAGTTCAGATGGTGGTGGTTGCCTGCCAGTATTTGATACAGAAGGCGAACTACTTAGCCTTGATTATGGTCGCTCAATTGCACTATCAAATTGTCTGGCGGAATTACTTAAGCGCGGCCTGAAGCTAGATCAGATATTACCGACAATGACTTCAAACCCGGCAAACTTACTTAAATTGAAAGGAAAAGGTCAGATAAGTCCGGGAGCTGATGCCGATTTGCTAGTATTAGATGATGAACATAATGTCCAAGATGTGATGGTCAATGGCAAATGGCATATCCGTAATCAGAAAGCCGTAATCAAAGGAAACTTTGAATCATAAGATGAGATTCGTAATCAGGGAATCTTGTTCACCTATTAATTCAGTCACAAATATCACCAATTAAATCACCATGCCAGCTATTACTAAAGACGACAATTCAACTCGCGGTTATGTTATTCCGATGGGGGGTGAAGTCGAAAAATTCGACAACCCGGTTATCCTCGAACGCTTCTTTGATTTGTCCGGAGGATCAAAGGCAAATATTCTGGTGATCCCCACCGCATCAGAGCTGACAGAAACCGGACCTGATTATGCAAACCTGTTTGAGTCAATGGGTTGTCGTTCCCGTTACATCCCGGTGGATGAACGCGAAGACTGTTTTAAAGAAGAAATTCAATCCGCCCTCAAAGATGTGACAGGAATATTTATCACAGGTGGAAATCAACTGCGCTTATCAACCATATTGGGTGGCACACCGGTAGCCAAACTAATCCGCAATCTGAATGCGCATGGCGTACATGTAGCCGGCACCTCCGCAGGTGCAGCGATAATGTCGGAACATATGATTGCCGGTGGTGCGAGTGGCCCAACACCGCGTGAAAATGGCGTAACCATGGCACCGGGCCTTGGATTGACCAATAAAATAATAATCGATCAGCACTTCAGTCAACGCGATAGAATCGGTCGATTGATGACAGCATTGTCCTATAATCCATTTGTCTCCGGCATCGGTATAGATGAAAATACAGCCGCCTTTATTGATCCGGACGGCCTGCTGGAAGTGCTGGGAAATGGTGCTGTAACGGTACTTGACCCCGGTGAGCTTAGTCATTCATCTATGGCTAACACCCGTCCAGAGGAACCAATTACGCTTATTGGTATGAAACTACACGTATTGGCTAGTGGCGCGCAGTATGATATCAATAGCAGAGAGGCCTTTAGCGAGAAGTAGGCCAACTTGATAACCTGGTGAGCATATGAAAATTCTTACGACAAACGTCTATGTTGGACCCAACCAATACGCACACTTCCCTGTCATTCGTCATCAGATCGATCTCGGTATTCTCGAGCAGTGGCCATCTGCAAAACTGGGTAAAGATTTTATTGACGGCCTGATAACGGCCCTGCCCGGTCTTGAAGATCATGGTTGTTCCTATAGCGTTGCTGGCGGCTTTATCCGGCGTTTACGCGAAGACGAAGGAACCTGGTTTGGACATATCTGGGAACATGTCATGCTTGAGTTGCAAAACCTTGCCGGTTCAAATGTCAGTTTCGGTCGTACTCGTTCAATGGAGAATGAGGGTTGCTATAACGTCGTATATCAATACAAGCAACGTGATGTCGGACTTGGCGCATCACGCATTGGCATGCAATTGATGTTCAGCCTTGTGCCAGCCGAAGTAAAAGAGGCACTTGTTGATGAGATAGAGGATGATTTTGATTTCGCAGAAGAACGCGATGAATTTATCCGTTTCGCGCAACGAAAGGAATTTGGCCCGAGTACACAATCACTGGTTGATGCGGCCGAGGCAAGAAACATCCCCTGGCTACGGTTAAACGAGTATTCGCTGGTGCAATTTGGCCACGGAAAATACCAGCAAAGAATCCAGGCCACCATAACCAGCAAGACACCTCACATCGCTGTCGAAATTTCCTGTGACAAGGAAGATACCAGTAGCTTATTGAGAGACCTTGGTCTACCGGTTCCAACGCAGGTTATTGTGCGTTCAGCCAGAGCCGCAGTCCGCGCTGCAAACAGAGTCGGTTTTCCAGTCGTGACCAAACCGCTTGATGGTAATCAGGGTAGTGCAGTATCTATTAATCTTATGGATGACGCGCCGGTCGAGGCTGCGTTTGAAACCGCGTTGCCCAGCGCCAAAGGCCGTTCAGTTGTGCTTGAATCTTACCTCAGTGGTCTTGCTCACCGCATGCTGGCGGTGAATAACAAGCGGGTTGCCGTAGCAAAACGTGAGCCGGGCCATGTCATTGGGGACGGCAAGAGTACTATTGAAGAATTGGTTGAGATAGTTAATCAGGATCCTAGAAGAGGTATTGGTCATGAGAAAGTCCTGACTCGACTGGAAATAGATAATCAGGCAAACGAATTAATGAACAAGGCTGAGTACAGCAAGGACACGGTGCTAAAGACTGACGAAAAATTTTACTTAAGGGCCACCGCTAATCTTTCAACCGGTGGTACAGCAACGGACGTTACTGACATTGTCCACCCTGATAATCGCGATATGGCGGAACGTGCCATTATGGCTGTGGGTCTTGATATTGGTGGCGTGGATTTTCTTACCGATGACATCAGCCGCTCATACAAGGAAATTGGCGGTGGTATTGTCGAAGTAAACGCCGCTCCCGGATTTCGTATGCACGTCGCACCTTCCGAGGGAGAGCCTAGAGATGTATCCGGCGCAGTCATGGATATGCTGTTCCCTGCTGAAACACCTAGTAGCATCCCGATAGCTGCAATTACAGGAACTAATGGAAAGACGACAACATCAAGGATGCTTTCACACATATTGAAAGCCAGTGGACACATCGTTGGCAGCACCTCAACTGATGGCATCTATATTGACGGTCATCTCAGCGTCAAGGGCGATATGACCGGGCCTAAGTCTGCCAGCATTGTTCTCAGGGATCCCGGTGTGGATTGTGCCGTGCTGGAGACCGCACGCGGCGGTATTTTACGTGCTGGGCTCGGCTATGATACCTGCGATGTTGCCGCCTGTTTAAACGTGACTGCCGATCACCTGGGTCTGAAAGGTATCGATACCATAGAACAACTGGCTGAAATAAAACGTGTTGTAGTTGAAATTGCAGAGGACACTGTTGTCCTTAACGCCGATGATGATCTGTGCCTGGCTATGGCCGATTACACGAAAGCGAAGACCTTATGTTATGTCACTATTAATCCCGCGCACCCGCTCGTACGAGAGCACACCCTGGGTGGCGGTCGGGCCGTTGTACTCGAACAAGGTATGAACGGTGACATGATCACCATCTATGACAATGGCACCCACATCCCATTGCTTTGGACTCATCTGGTGCCAGCTACTTTGGAAGGTAAGGCCATCCATAATGTTCAGAACGCCATGTTTGCCGCTGGTATGGCCTATAGCATGGGCAAGTCTCTGGAAGATATCCGTCATGGTTTGCGAACTTTCACTACCAACTTCTTCCAGACACCGGGACGCATGAATATTTTTGATGAACATGCATTCAAGGTCATATTGGATTATGCCCACAACCCTGCTGCGATAGATACCATGTGTAAAACGGTTGATCGCTTTGAAGTTGAAGGAAGAAAAATAGTAGTCATCTCTGCACCGGGCGATCGACGTGATGAAGATGTAGAGGAAATGGCAAAGCTTGCAGCGGGACATTTCGATCATTATATCTGTAAGGCGGATGATAATAGGCGCGGACGTGACGATCGCGAAATCCCCCTCTTGTTAAGCAAGTCTCTGAAAAAAAATGGAGTCGACGAAAGTCAGATCCAGATTATTGAAGATGAAACCGAAGCGGTTGATGCTGCACTGGAATTGGCAAAGGCTGGCGATCTCTTATTAATATTTGGTGATGATATTACCCGCTGCTGGAAGTAAATCATTCAGTTCAATTCTGAGGGTGAGGGATCCGACAAACCTGCAGATGAAGCTCCTGATAAAGGTTATGTATTACCCGATCCCGAGGCCTTTAGTCTGACCGCAGGACAAACCCTCATCAGGGATGAAAGAGGTGTAAGACTGGCAAAGGCGGACGAGCGTTCTGATTAATGTCCTGCCTGTATTGTGAAGACAGTCGACGTCTGACCGGTGCCAATCTGTATACCAGTCTGCCAGGGGCTGTTCTTGATCTCACTCTGAAAAACGAAAGCGGCGATAATACCCAGCTCGATCTTGCTTCCATCATCGACTGTTGGGAACAGCATGTAGATGCCCTGCTGAAGGCTGTCTCCTGGGATGCAGAGTCCACTTTCCAACGCCGATATGAGGGAGGTGTTAGCCTGGGAATTTCAGCACCCATAGATGGTCTCTATGCGGCAGTTGAAGTTATCGAATCGGCACTGATTCTCAGTAGTAAGGAACAAGGTCTGGGCGAGGTCATTGGTGTAGAAATTGAGATCGAGGCTGACTTTGAAAAACTGGTCGAGTATTTAAAAGACGTGATCAAGGAGGAAACTAATCCTGCCTTAATTAAGCTGCAATCCAGTGCCAGCGATCAAAATGTGCTCTTTTTGTATGACGATGACCTGGTATCTTTAGGAACCGGTCAAACCTGCCAACAATGGCCTGTTGAGCAAATACCTGAGCAGTTTTCATGGAATGAATTCTCTTCTATACCACTGGCGCTGATAACCGGCACCAACGGTAAGTCAACGTCCGTTCGACTTGCTTCCTCCATCACAAAAGCGGCTGGCCTGACGACCGGTTCGACATCGACTGACTTTATCAAAGTAGGCAATTCAATCATTGATGAAGGTGATTATTCAGGTCCTGGTGACGCCAGAACACTCGTGCGGGATGAACGGGTTGAGATCGCATTTCTTGAAGTCGCTCGCGGCGGACTACTCAGACGTGGCCTTGGTGTTCCCCAGGTTGATGCTGCTTTGATCACAAACGTCGCGGCGGATCATCTTGGAGAATACGGTATAAATAGCATACCGGAATTAATTGAATGCAAATTTATTGTTCAGAAGGCACTGAAACCATTCTCACCACTTGTCCTCAATGCAGATGATGAGGGCGTCGTTAAGTTTTCATCCAAACTAGATCAAGTCATCATCTGGTTCGCCGAAAGCACGGACAATGTAGTGTTAAGTGCTCATGTCGAAGCTGGAGGCGAAGCGGTTTCGATAAAGAACAATCAGATCGTACATATCAAAAATGGCGACATAACATCAATAACTGAAATTACTGAAGTACCAATTACACTACAGGGCATGGCTCGCTATAACGTACAAAATACTCTCGGTGTAACGGCTCTCGCATGTGCGCTTGGTATCAACCACCAATATATAAAACAAGGCCTGATAAATTTCAAAGGCGATGCAGACGAAAATCCGGGGCGTGGTAATTTCTTTGAAGGTAATGGTATTAAGATTCTTATCGACTTCGCACACAATGAGCATGGCATGACTGCACTGACCACCACCGCCAGTAACATTGAATCGGAACGCCTGCTTGTGTTAATGGGTCAGGCCGGTGACCGTAGTAATGAAGCCATAGCTGATCTCACTAAAGCAGCGCTAAGTGCCAGGCCGAATCAAATGGTCGTCAGTGAGACTCCCGGTTATGAACGTGGTAGGGAAGAAAACGAAATCTCCGATATTATTGTTGAAGCGATCATCGCGACAGGCTTCCCTGAAACAAACATTACCCGCACCATGAACCCCATCGAAGGTGTGCGTAAGGCCCTTGATTGGGCTAAACCAGGCGACTTTTTATTATTATTCGTATTAACCAATCGAAATGAAGTAATAGAAATTGTGAAAGATTTTGTCCGCGAGTAGACTGCATTAAGCAATAAAAAAGCGCCAGATGACATTATTTTGATAATGTCTATTTAACTGAGAAAATAATAATGACCAGGAGGCTTTCTTGAGTAAACATCATTACGATCACATTCGGGCTAATGAAAAATTTCATGAACTGGTAGTCCAAAAATCCAGACTAAGTTGGTCTCTCGTCGCACTAATGATGTTTGTCTATTACAGCTTTATTCTCGTTATCGCTTTTTTCCCTGAGTTACTCGGTCAGCCATTGGCAGCAAATTCAACACTCACCTGGGGATTACCGGTCGGAATTGGGATCATTCTGTTTACATTCTTTATTACCGGAGTTTATGTATATAAGGCGAACAATCTCTATGACAGCTTGATGCAGAGAGTCATTGATGCTTCGCATGAGCATGTAAATAGCTTGCAACAAGAAAAGGAAGATAGCTCAACATGAGCAGTTCAGTAAATGTCACCGCGATCGCAATGTTTTTCGTATTTGTGGCGGCTACTCTTGGCATTACTTATTGGGCAGCGCGACGCACAAAAACCACGAAGGATTATTATGCCGCCGGCGGAGGTATCACTGGTTTTCAAAACGGTCTGGCCATTGCCGGTGACTATATGTCCGCTGCCTCATTCCTTGGAATATCGGCACTGGTATTTACTTCCGGATACGACGGCCTGATTTATTCGATTGGCTTTTTGGTAGGCTGGCCTGTGATTTTGTTTTTACTGGCAGAGCGATTACGTAACCTGGGTAAGTATACTTTTTCCGATGTCGCCTCGTACCGATTACAACAGCGACCGATTCGCCTGATGGCTGCCTGTGGTTCCCTCGCGGTGGTATTGTTATATCTGATTGCGCAAATGGTAGGTGCCGGAAAACTTATTCAACTTTTATTCGGATTACCTTATGAATATGCGGTGGTAATGGTGGGTGTATTAATGGTGATCTATGTCAGCGTCGGCGGCATGTTGGCGACTACCTGGGTACAAATAATCAAGGCAGGTTTATTATTAAGTGGCGCATCATTACTAGCCTTCCTGGTTTTATATCATCAAAACTTTTCTATTAGTGCATTGTTCTCTCAGGCAATTGAAATACACGATAAAGGCCCTGCGATTATGGCACCTGGAACTCTGGTCTCTGATCCTGTCTCAGCTATTTCCCTCGGACTGGCTTTAATGTTTGGTACAGCCGGTCTGCCTCACATATTGATGCGTTTTTTTACCGTGCCAGATGCAAAAGAGGCAAGGCGCTCAGTATTTTATGCGACCGGTTTTATCGGCTATTTTTATATCCTCACCTTTGTCATTGGCTTTGGTGCCATTGTGTTCGTCTCGACTAACCCTGAATTTAAAGATGCCGCGGGCGCTCTCCTTGGTGGTACTAATATGGCGGCTATCCATCTTTCCAAGGCCTTGGGAGGTGATTTATTTCTGGGCTTTATTTCTGCTGTCGCATTCGCAACCATCCTCGCTGTGGTATCCGGTCTTACCCTGGCAGGCGCCGCTGCTGTTTCTCATGATCTCTACGCTCACTGCATTAAAAGAGGAACAGCCACAGAGAAAAATGAAATCATCGTCTCAAGACTGGCTACAATCGCCCTTGGTATTGCCGCCATTGCTTTAGGCATTTTATTCGAAAAACAAAATATCGCTTTTATGGTCGGACTGGCTTTTGCTATTGCTGCAAGTGCCAACTTTCCGATTTTATTCTTTTCCATGTTCTGGGAAAAATTAACAACTAGAGGAGCCCTGATAGGCGGCTGGGTTGGATTAATTTCTGCAGTTGCTATGGTGATCCTCGGCCCGATTGTCTGGGTAGATGTGCTTGGCAATGCTGAAGCCATATTCCCTTACAAATACCCTGCCCTCTTTTCCATGTCAGCAGGTATGATCTGCCTCGTTATTTTCTCTTTACTCGACAAGAGCAAAATCGCCGAGGAAGAACGAGATGCCTTCAGTGATCAATTTGTACGTTCAATGACTGGTATTGGCGCCGAAGAATCAGCTTCGCATTGAATCCCAGTAATGTAACTGTAATTAGTTCTTTTTCTAATCAGAAACTGCTGTTGCTTCAATCTCTATCAGGAAGGGCGGAAGTGCAAGCGCCTGAACACCTACCATTGTTGAAGCGGGAAGTTCTAGCTCACCGAAAAAATCAGTCGTTGCTTTAGCGATAAGATCTAAATACTCAAGTTTATAATCAACAACGTATAGATTAAGACGAACAATGTCCCTAATCTCAGCATCAGCTGTAGCAATTGCCAGCCCAACATTTTTAAAAGCACATTCAGCCTGTGCAGCAAAGTCTCCTTCACCAATAATATTCAGATCCTTGTCTTGTGAAGTTTGACCTGCAATATGGATCAGCCGGGTACCACGACTAATTACGATTTGAGAAAATCCATAGGGCTTGCTGTCGAATATTGTTTCCGGTGCTAAATGTTTAATACTCATGTCCAATAAACCTCTTAATTTCAATTGAAAACTAACTTAATGCTGAACTTATGTTTTACTAATCGATATTTATTTCACATATTTTTATGTGCAATCTGTCTAACTTCACTACATATACCAAATTATTCGCAAAAAACTGATTATATTAATAAACTTGAATTATAATCGGCTGATGACCTTCCTTGAGCCATTAAATTTTGAATCTGACTATAAATAAAATCAAGGTCATCGCAAAATAATTATATATCATTGAATCAATATACATTTTATAAATCCTAAGGTGTGAGTAAATATGGATAAGTCCAGCCAGCAATCATTTACAACAATGTGTCCAATGAACTGTCACCCTACATTATGTGGGATGCAGGTAACTGTCCAAGATACGGGACTAGTTAAAGTGCGGGGGGATAAGGAGAATCCAGACAGTCAGGGCTTCCTCTGTGTTCGTGGTCAGGCATCACAAGAAATCATTGGAAATGAAGATCGTATTTTGTATCCCATGATTCGAGAACAACGGGGTACTGACAATTGGCGACAAGTGAGTTGGGATGATGCCCTGGCCCATATTGCGGACGGTTTTAAAGCAATTGATAGTGATTCAATCGCGCTGTGGCCCGGACATGGTTCAATAGCAAATGATTATGGCACCTTCGCACACGCCCAGTTGGCATTACGACTAGCTTGTATGTTTGGCATGCAAGTGTGGGATCCTTCCATGATCTGTTGGGGGCTCGGTGGTTTTGGTATAGGACTTACCGGCCCGATGGAGGTCAACACCAAGGAGGATATGGGCAAGCATTCCGACATGATTGTACTTTGGGGTTCTAACCTTGCCAGTCAACCTAATTCCACTCGACATATTACAGCAGCGAAAAAGCGTGGTGCCAGAATCATTGCTATAGATGTGAGAGTGAGTGAAGCATGCAAAATCGCAGACGAATATTTCATCGTTAAACCGGGAACAGATGCCGCACTGGCTTTGGCTATGATG
>WLWI01000416.1_pt1 | contig 41666 bp, 49 predicted proteins | sample 6701501 | NCBI WGS metagenome assembly WLWI01 (sample SAMN12718690, study PRJNA515312) | sponge metagenome | isolation source: marine sponge | host: Mycale hentscheli | place: New Zealand: South Island, Marlborough, Capsize Point | collected 2014-11-01 | reverse complement strand
GCGCGGGTCCATCACGGTCACGGACGGCGCCGGGCCGTTACCCGAACGATTCCTTGGGTTTCGTTCCGTTGCGGTGGATTTGTCTCAGGAGGTGGACGGCGCACAACCGTCCATTGGATTTCAATCCCCGATCATTAATTATTTACCCCCTGACCGATTTGCGGAACTTACCCGTTATGACGGCGAATACTACACGGTCGAAGGGAATAACATCCGGACCGCGCCAGAAGGGAACACCGCACTAAAAGTGTCTTATTTTCAGGCTTACCCGGCCTTGACGCCCCTTGCGCCCGCGCACAACCTAATCACGAACCATTACGATCTGTATTTATACGGCGTGTTGGTGGAGATATGGAATTATTTGCAGGACGCCATTCAGGAGACCCAATACTTAACCCGCTTTTCCAGTATTGTGAACGCCATCCACCGCAGCGAGCGTCGAAAAGCGCGCGCAGGGCCACTGATACGCACGCCTGGGGTGGCTTATTAAATGCGAATACCCCTGGGCGAATGGTTACCGGATTTACCCGCGCTGGAGAATCCCGGTGCACCGGTCGCAAAAAACTGCATCCCCGACCTGACCAGTTACCGGCCGTTACGCGCACCGGAAGCGTTTACGGCGGCGTTAGATGCCAGGGCCATGGGGGGTTTTTGGGCGAGGGACCGGGCGGGAGCCGTGTCGTTCTTCGCAGGAACCGCCAAAAAATTATACCAAATTAAGGGTGCCGCCTGGACTGACCTGACGCCCGCGACCCCCTACGGCGTTCGTAAGTGGGCTTTTGAACAATTTGGTAATCGCGTTATCGCCTGCGACCGATCCAGCAAGCCTCAATTTTATGATTTAGACTCCACCAGTACCACCCCCCAATTTGCGGACCTGCCGGGGGACCCCCCAACCGCTAACCACGTCGGTATTGTGAGGGATTTCCTGGTGTTAGGTAATTTAACCACGTCCGCGGGATCCCGCCCAGGCAACGTACAGTGGTCGGGCATTAATAACAGCGAGGCGTGGGGCAGTAGTTTAAGTACTCAGGCGGGTAGTCAGGAATTAAGGGGCCAGGGGGGCATGGTGCAACGGATTATCGGCGGTGAAGTCGGGACTATTTTTCAGGAGCGCACGATCACGCGAATGACCTACGTCGGTCCACCGGTGTTGTTTCGTTTTGATGAAATCGAACGCGGGCGGGGCGCCGTGGCCGGTGGATCCGTGGTTTGGACGGGCGCCACGGCGTTTTACTACGCCAACGACGGTTTTTATGCCCTTAATCTGTATGGCGGTGAGGATTCCGTGCCCATTGGGGCGAATCGGATCAACCGCTGGTTCAAGGATAACGCGTCGGCGGCCGACATTAGCGACATGGTGGGCGCGCTGGATTATGAAAATTCATTGGTGATGTGGGCCTTTAAAACCTCGTCCGGTCCCAACTTTGATCGACTGATTATTTATAACTGGCAAGCGAACCGATGGTCGTTTGCCGAGGTCGACATTGAAGCCCTGGTGGAGTTTTCCACCGTGCGGGTTTCGCTCGAAGGATTGGATAACGTCTTACAAACGGCGGCAGATCTCGCGGCGAACCCCGTCAGGAAAGCGAACATTGACGCCATGAACGCGATCAGTGTGGACAGCGATGCCTTCAAAGGCGGTCAGATTTTCCTGATGGCGTTTGATGCCGCGCACCGTGGCGCCCTGTTTAATGGCGACCCCCTGCCGGCGGAGATCGACACGAAAGAATTAAGTTTTGAAGACGTTCTCGCCTATGTCGATGGCGCACGCCCGTTAGTGGAGTCCGCACAGGGCGCGGTGACGCTCACCCCCCTGACCCGGGATCGCCTCGTCGATAACCCGGTAGTGGGCCTGCCGAGCCGGGTTAACCCGATCGGTATTTGTGATGTGCGCACCCACGCGCGGTACACCCGCTATCGCCTGGGCATCGCCGGTGACTTTTCCTTTGCGCATGGCGTCGAGGTTCAGCCGATGCGGCGAGGGAAACGATAGTGGCCACGGTGACGCCCGTGCGCTCACACGATGTGGCCGCGGTTTGGCCGCAGGTCGAACCCTGCCTGACCCGGGTGTTAGCAAAGATTGACAGTGGGAATGACCTTTACGATGTCATGACCAAATTACAAATGACGCACCAACAGTTGTGGAAAATTAATGACTGGGACGCCATTGCGATCACGGAAATCACCGTGTTCCCCCTGCATAAAAACCTGACGGTGGTGTATGTCTCCGGAGAGGGGATGGAAGACTGGTTAGCGGCGTTAACGGATGCATTGAAAACGTTCGCCGCGTATAAAGAATGTAAATACATTGAATTTTATGGTCGGGACGGTTGGCGAAAGCCCACGAAACGTCTCGGGTTTGAGAACGCTTTTTCAGTAATGAGGTTAGCCATATAATGGGCAGTAAGGGTGGCGGACGACCGCAACAAGTACAACAGACACAAACACACACACAGACGTCAGAACCATGGGCGCCTGCGCAGAGGCATATTATGAGAGGTTTGGATGCCGCCAGAGCACAGGTCGATGCCGGTCCCGCTCAATGGAGTGGACCGTTTATCGCCCCCCTGTCCCAGTATTCGAAAGAAGGCTTGGATGCGATCGCACAGCGCGGCCGGGACGGATCTCCCGTCACCCAAAGCGCGCAGGGTCTGGCGACCGATGTCCTTAACCAACGCCCGACGTTTGGCGGGGCACAGGGCTATTTAACGGGCGCACCCAACTGGGAACAGGTTCAACAACTCTTTTCTACCCTTCCGGACGCGACCCAAAATGCGTTACAGCAGACCGCCCAGGGGGATTATCTCCAGGGGAACCCGTATCTGGATCAACAATATGGCCGTGCGGCGCAACAGGTGACCGACACGTTTAACCGGGACATATCCCCCGGGATTGCCGCGCAGTTCAGTAAAGCGGGACGCGTGGGCAGTGATGCCCAGGGAGATGTACTACAAAATGCCGCGGGTCAGGTGAGTGATTCCCTGGCGGGATTATCGAATGATATTTATGGCGGCAACTACCAACGGGAGCGGGATAGACAGTTGAGTGCGGCTTCCCAATTAGGGAACTTATCCCTGGCGAATCAGTCGTTGGGCGCGAACGTGTTTAACCAGCTGCAAGGGAACCAGTTAGCCGCCGCCGGGATTGACGCGGGGGTGTATGGACAGCAGTTAGGTCAGCAAAATGTGTTTGGGGGCCTGGCCAATTCCCTGGCGAATCAGGATTACGTGGACATTGAACAAATTAAAGGGGTCGGCGAGCATTATGACCAGCGGGCCCAAAAGGCGTTGGACGCCCGGCGAGCCCAGTTTAATCAGGAACAGGCCATGAAACAACAGGCCCTGCGGGATTACATCGCGGCGGCAAAAGGCCACGGGGTCAAATCCTCAAGCACTTCAACGACGACAGGGCCCCCCGCAAGGCGGCCCAGCCCCGTTACGGGCGCGATCGGCGGCGGCCTGGCCGGTTATGCCGCAGGGGGTCCGGTGGGGGCCGTCCTTGGCGGCGTTGGTGGATTATTAGGGGGTGGTAGATAACATGATGGGACTTTTTAAAGGGGTCAAAGACCACTACACCCAACAGGGTGGATTGGAAGGGCTGTTATCCAACCCCGTCTTTCAGGTGGGGCTGGGGTTATTGGAATCCAATAATGCCCCTTCCGGGCCGCTGGCTAACCCGTATACGGGGGCATTGAGCGGTCTTCAGCGCGCCAGTCAATTTAAAGACCGGGCGCAGGCACAGGATTATGCGCAACAGCAGCGCGCCCGTGCGGAAGAAGAGTGGGCTTATCAGCAACAGGAACGAGCCCGTGCCGACGCGGCGCAAGCGTATGAAATGAACAGAAAGCAAAAACTGGACTCGCTCCTGGTGCCCGGTGCCACCCCCGGCATCAACCCCCAGGACGCGTTTTTACAATACGGCACGCCACAGCAACAATCGACGGCGCTGACCCAAATAAACAGTAACGAACGATTTAAACAACAGGCCGAGGCGGAAGAAGCCCGTTGGCAGCGGGGACAGAACACGCCGCGTCACGGTACGTATAACCCCCGGGACTACACGACGGACGCCTGGGCGGACTTTGTCCACAGCGGCGATCCGGGGCTGTTAGAGCGGTATGAACCGACCCGACAGGTGGATGTGGGCGGGGTGAAATATAACATCGACCGGGTGACCGGCGCCGTGACGCCCATCCAGGGCGGCCGGGATGAAACCATTCGAAACGTCCGGGACATTAAACAGGCCGCGGCGCAGGGGAGTGCCCAGGGCAGTGGGATCTCCACGGCCCAGGCGGGCAAGCTGGATCTGGAATCCCTGATTAACGAAATCGAAGACACGATTTTTGGCAACCCCCATTTCGGCGGGGCGGTGGGTCCTTTGGACGCCATCACCGGTCGAATCGGGGAAGGGATGGGCACGGAAGAAGGGGTGTTAGGCGGTCAGGTGGAGCGCTTGACGAACCGCCTGGTGCTGGACATCGCCGATAAGTGGAAAGGCGCCATTTCCGAGAAAGAACTGGAGTTTTTCAAGGACAGTGTCCCCGCCCGGTCCTCGTCGCCCCAAACATGGAAACGATGGTTCCGGGATGAACTTCTCCCCCGGCACCGAAAAGTCGCGCGCCTCTCCCAGGGGGAACCCTATCAACCCCAAAAACCGTCTGGCAAAATGCGCGGCACGACCAGCTCCGGCGTGGAATGGGAATTAGTCGAGTAATGCTATGGCCACGCTAAACATCGGCGGAAGACAGGTTCAGGTTTCGGATTCCTTTACCACCCTGTCTCCGGAAGAACAGCAACGCATCGTGGATGAAATCGCGAATGGGCTCCCCACCGCGGCTCCGGTTCCTCAGAGAGGCTCTTTCCTGGATCCCCTCGCCCAGGGAGCGACCCTTGGTTTCAGTGATGAACTCGCCGGGGTGGGGAGCGCGTCCCTCAACAGCCTTAAAGGCCTGTTTGGTGGGGGCAATGATCAATCCTTTGGGGATAATTACCGAACCGCCCGGGACGATGCCCGCGGCAATCTGGACGCCTTTCGATCCCGCAACCCCGGAACCGCGCTCGCCAGTGAACTGGCCGGTGGGTTATTAACCGGCGGAATCGGCGCGGCACGAACCGGCGCCCTGAAAGCGGGCCAATTACTAAAACCGAAACTGGACCGAACGGCGGCCACGGGCGCCGGCCTGGGCGGCGTTTACGGGGCCGGAGAAAGCGAGGCCGATTTACTGAAAGGGGACGTGGAAGGCGTGTTGAGAGACAGCGCGACGTCCGCGGGATTTGGGGGTGCCGCCGGCATCGCCTTACCGGCGCTCGGCCATGGTATCGCCAAAAAATTGCGTAACGGCAGTGATAAATTAACGAAACCGGACAAGGGAATATTAGCCGGGGCCGAAGCCACCAAAAACCTCACGGACAATTATGCGAAGGATGTCCAACTTCTCCGGGATGCCGGGATCCCCTTAACGACCGGGCAGCGCAGCGGCAGTGAAATGACGAAAGCCTATGAAAGTACGCTACAGAACACCACCGGCGGGGGATCCCTGAACCGGGTGTTTGAAGAACAACAGCAGCATTTCCAACGGAAGCTGTTGGCGATGGCGGGCGCCGACGATAAATTAACCGCGGCGGGCGTCATCACTGAAGACGTACTGGATGAATTAAGCGGTCAACTCTCCTCGAAATACAAACAGCTCCTAGGTGACAAAACCGTCACGCTGGGGGATGACTTTGTGGACGCCCTCGCCGCCACCGAAGCGAAGCACAGTGAATTCGTGACCTCACAACAACGTCGCGAAATACGGACCCTGGTGGATGATTTCCTGGGTGACGCCACCCAGGGCACCATTTCGGGAGAGCGTTACCAGAGTTTGCGATCCCTCATGGGCCGGCGCGCACGACAGAACCAATTGAGTAACGCCCCGTTGTCAGACCTGTTCAAGGATTTACAACGGGGGCTGGACGATGCGTTTACCACGTCCGTCGGCGGGGATAATAAAATGCTGAATGCACAGTACGCCCACTATAAACAATTACAGGATGTGTGGAGACGCTCCGGCGGCGCCGGGGTGGCTCAAGGCACCTTACCCCTTGCCTCTTTAAACCGCATGGCGAAAAGCAAACCCAGCAGTAAAGACTGGCGCGAGCTGATTAACGCGGGCGCCGCCGTCCTGCCCGGCACCACGGCCAATTCCGGGACCGCCACCCGTCAAAGCCTGTTACGCGCCCTGGGTGCGATGGGCACGGGGGGCCTCACCGATGCGGCCGCGACGGGAGGGCGATACCTTTCCGCACGGGGGCTGTCCCAGGGCGCTGACGTACCGGGTGTGTTGGGTAAGGGCATGCGCCACGCCGCTGACGGCGCGGAAGGCCTGTTAAATTTCGGCGGCTCTGCCGGTTTGCCGGTGGCTGTCACCCCGGGATTCCTGGCGGAACCGCCGATTCCAGATGCCCGTCCACACGGACTGTTGGTCCGGACCGGAGTATAAATTATGTATGCCAGTGGCTCCCGACTCTTTCACGTCAGCCCCACCACCGTCAACGTCGCCACGAAGGTGTTTACCGCGCAGTATTACACGGAAATCACCCGAATCATGGTGTCCAACGGTTCCGGGACGGAGCGTCGATTTTCGATTTACCACGGGGCCGCGGGGGAAACGATTTACCCCCCTGCGTCCGCCATTCTCCGGAATTATGAAGTGGCTGCCTATGGGGCGTTTATCAACAGTATCTCGGCGATCGGCAGCGGGGTCACCCTCGCCCCGGGGGACACGATCGCCGTGTCGGTCTCGGCCGATGATATTACCTTTACTTTTTACGGTGTCACCGCAAACCTGATTGGAGCGAATTAATCATGGCTGAAATTTACGATTACAACACGAGCGCCGCCAACAACAACTCCCCCGCCCCTGATGGCTTCCCGGAAGGGATGAACTACAGTCAGGTCAACGATGCGGCCCGCGAAGTGATGGCCGTGTTGGCGCGATACGTCGAAACCCTGGGCGGCGCCACCATGACCGGATCCAACAGCGCGTACGCCGTGGATTTAACGTTAGCGGGGGCCCAAACCAGTGGGCGGCTCTATATTTTAAGGGCGAACCACACCAATACCGGGCCGGCCACCCTGTCGATTAATAGTCAGGCGCCTATCTCATTACGAAATCCGCTCGGCACAGAACTCGTTGCGGGACAGATCCTGAACGGGGCGGTGCACCTTATTATCCATGACGGGACCAATTTCCGGGTTTTCGGGCTGGTCCCGACGGCCGGAGAATTGCGGTTACTGCCTGGCGTCAATGCCACCGAAACCCTGGCCGGGATCGCCGCCATCGCCACGCAAACGGAGGCGGATGCGGGAACGGATAACACTAAAATCATCACTCCCAAAACACTGGCAGGGCGTACCGCGATTGCCACGCAAACGGAAGTGAATGCGGGGACGAACGCCACCAAGCTCGTCACCCCCCAAACACTGGCAGGGCGTACCGCGACGCAATTCCGGACGGGGTTGACAGAACTCGCGACACTGGAAGACGTGCAGGCGGGGACGGATAACACTAAAGTCGTTACCCCCTTTACCCTGACAAACTCAGGCATCGGACAAGGGTTCGTGAGACTAAAAACGATACGCGAGGACCGCCGCAGCACCAATACCCTCGCCACCGACAACGCCCTTAATGGGCTTAGCCTGGAGACCGGTAAATATTATGCCTTAAAGATCGTGCTGCGCGGGGATATACGGTTCCAGGCCGATTTTCAATGGCGACTTATGTTTAGTGAAGACCCCGTACTCCCGCGCGGAGTGTTATTTTCCCCTAGCTTCAACCGTTCGCGCACCACCGCGCCGGTAGAGGTCATCACCCCCAACTCCTCAACCACATACGTTCACGCCACCAATAATAATAATTTCCCCCCACCACCCCTGGTGGAGTGCACGTTTCAGGCGAACACCACCTCGGGGGGGATGCTGGATTTTCAATGGGCTCCCAATAACATTACCACCAATCCCTGTATTATTTATGAAGGCTCCTACATGGTGCTATCAAAATTGAATTAGGAGTAACCCATAATGAAAATACCCACCCATGCATTAATTAGTGAGTTACATAGAACGCAACCCTACACCCTGATTGTGGTGATGGCACTGGTTTGGTATGCGAGTTGGAGTTACCTGAACCACGCCATGTTAGCGGACCTCACTACCCTGCGGACAGAAATGGCCCATGAGATACAAATGGTGTCAGATCGATCCATCGGGAATGCGGAGCTGTTGGATAAAATTTGGGGGATCACCCTGGCCGCGGAGATCCGTGCTCAACAGGCGGTGTTATGCAATGTGACCAAGGGGGTGGATAGAAAAACGCTCCGCCGCAGTCTGGACCTTCTGCAGGAGGAGCATTTCAGAGTGACGGGGCGCTATTACCGGCTGGAGCCGACGTGTGGACTGGTTTCGTCAAAAGATCGGTTTCTGGCTCCGGGGATACCGGGTTAATTAACGGATTTTGTTTTCGCCTCTTCCTGTCTGGCTTCTCCTTCCTGGTCGACGATATAGGCCAGGTCCTTCAGGGCTTGTTGATACCCGGAAATAAGCGTTTTATATTGATTATTAAATCGATCCAGCGCATGGTGGTGCTCTTGCAGGGCGATTAACGAAAAAGGCCCGGCACACGTCACGGCCCCGCGATGCTCGGTCAATTCATCGATAATGGCACTGAGCACGCGACGCACTGCTTTATACTGTCGGGCAATGTCCAGTTTAATCACCCGACGCGCGTAGACGTGGGCACGGGTTTGCTCCTTCAAAAAGGTGGCTCTATTAAATAAGGGTTTCATGGTAGGGATAATCGGTTAAATAATTGATTCTGGTGTTGCTGCTTGGTGGCAGCGGCGTCCGTCACCGTGTCATCTTTCGTGTCAACACACGACAAATAGGTGACAATGCACTGATCCCGTTTTTGCCCCTGGCGCCACACACGGCCAATGGCCTGTTCAATGTCGCTCAGCGACCAGGGCAGGGTGTAGAAACAGACGTTACGCCCGCCCGCCTGCAGGTTACCCCCCACGCCGGCGCGGCGGGGGTGCGCGATTAATACCGGTATCTGGCCGTTATTCCACTCCCTGGCAAGGTCGATCAGCGCGTCCGTGCTGGTTTTTCCATCGATCACCGGCACGCTGTCCCCTAGCACGTCGTGAATGGCGGTGATGTCATGACCAAATTGGGTGAACACCATAATCGGGTCCCCTTGCAATTCATCGATCAGACTTTTCAACGCCCGTTGTTTCGCCGTGTGAATCTTCACGACGTCGCCCTTATCATCGTACACCGCACCGGCCGCCATTTGGCGCAGCTTCATGCTTCTCACCCCCGCGTTCAGGGCGACCACGTCCGTGTCCATCATGCGGGACGCGTTTTGCATCTCTTCGTAACATTTTCGCGCCATAGGTGGCAACGTGATGGGCACGACATGATGGATCAGTTCGGGCATTTCATCCTCGTAATAGTCCAGCGACAGTGCACGGGGTTTAATCCGTTCCATCACCTGTTCATGCGCGCCGGGCCGGGGCTCCCACAAATAATCAATGTAGGGGTGGCGCGTAAAAAACCGCGACATAAACCCGTTAGGCCCGTGCAGGGTGGGCCCCAGGGTTTCCCCGGCGTCCACCATGAACATCTCTCCCCACAGGTCTTTCAGATTATTCCCCATGGGAGTGCCCGTCAAACCCAAACGAAAGGCAAATTGCTTTGAGGGGGTTCGCCATTTACGGAAGCGTTTACTGCCGGGATTTTTCAGGCTGTGAATTTCATCAAAGATGATATTGTCATACACGGACAGATCCTGGGTCATTAACCAGGGGGTGGCGTCATAATTAATGACACTCACGGCTTCCGGACCCATTTTCTTTTCTTTGCCCCGCAAAATGCGCATGTCAAAATCGTAACCCCATTTCCGGTTTTCTTCCGGCCAGGTGGTGACGGCCGGGAATAGCGGCGCGACAATGAGCGTTTTTCCGCCGCGCCGTTTGATGCACTCCAGGGCGATTCGGGTCTTCCCTTTACCCGGACGGGCGAACAGATTACAACCTGTCCGGGCGAGGGCGAAGTTCACGGCGCGCGTCTGGTCGGACGTCATCGGCGGGAGCCTGTCAGACATCGTTAACGCACGGTCGCCGCATAGGTCACCAAATCGCGAGTGCGGTCATCCTGTCGCGGGGTGTGGCTTAAGTGCGCCAGCGTCAAATTAATCAGGCAATGCGCGACTTGTTCCGCGCTGATCGGTGTCCCTAAGGTCAACGACCAGCGCGCAGCGACGTTTTCCGGGTCGTAAGCCACACCGCGATCTTTCAGGAGCGCGAGTAACTCGTCTAAAAACTGGTCATCATATTTCATGTCCGATTTCTTCAAGCAGGCGAGTACCCCATCTAAAAACGGGTTATCATAGTTCATGTCAGGTGTCTTCCAGTAGGTTCAATAAGTTAATAATGGCTTCTTTATTGTTGATGCATGCCGCATCGAACCCGAGGTTAGTGAGTTGCTGCAACCACCATATCTGAAGGGGCTGTAAATCATTAACGGGGGTTTTTAACTCAATAAACACCGCTTTCCCCCCGGGTAAGAGGACCAGGCGATCGGGGATCCCAATGCTGCGGATCAGTTTGATACACCGGCCGCCTCGCTGTTCCACCACGTTTTTAAGCCATTTTTCAAGGGACGCTTCGCTTATCATGATGGACGGTTCCGATTAGCAGCCCATCATGAGGGCCATTAAGCCGAGCACAAGGATGGCCCCGATCACGAACCGTTGGAAGCGGGTAAAACCGCCAAACACGCGGGTAAAAAAACGGGTTTCCTTTTTCACGGTGTGACGGTTCATGAGGAAGCGTTGATGAGAATACCCACAAAAAGGGCCGCCCCGATCAACACGGCAACCAGCGAGAAAAAGTCGCTGGAGTCGCTAAAGGGGTTAATCGCGCTTTTTACTTTGCGGATAACACGGGTAAACAGACGGTTGTCACGGTTGTTATTGTTCATGGTTGTATCCTAAGGGTTAGCCAGGTGAGAACACCGATAAAAAGGGTTATCGCGAAAATCATGAAGCAGTTGCCGGGATCCCTAAACAGGTTAATAACGCCTTTTACGGTGCGGGTAAATAGACTGTCTTTCGTTTTCAGGGTTCCCTGAGGGGGGTTACGGTTGCTTTCGCGGGGCGCGGTCATTTTTTGGCGTGCTTCGACGTTTTCTTTTTCCCGTGCGGCCCGTCGCTTGTTAAGACTGGCGTTTCTTTTTGCAACGCCTTGCCGGTTTTGGTTACGTTCGTTCATTTTTCATTGTCCAGGCGGGAAAGCAGATGAGTATACCGCGCTTCGAGCGTTTCGAGTGCTTCCCGGCCCTGCCTCGTGAAGGCTTCCACGGCGTTATGAGGCGTGCCCTTTTCACGAAGCCAATCCTGGTACCGTTTCGCGTCAAGGCGTCCGGTCGTTAACGGGTTGGGGTAGTAAAGTTCCTGACTGTGTTTCATGGTAATTACCTTGGTGGTTGAATTAGGACTTTTCCTGATGATTAACCCACCAGCGGGGATCCCCTCTCATCAGGGCGTCCCGCTCCCGCTGCGTTCGTAAGCGACTTAAGCGACTGTGTAATCGGCGCAACACGCTGGGGGAATTCCGGGTCGCCTGCTCCAGATCAATCAATTGGGAGAGTTGGGTTAATTCGATAAAGCGCAACACTCTGTCCGCCAGCGGCCGCCCCTCGGCGTCCGGACGGTGGAAGTCCTTTAAAAAAATTTCGCGATCTCTGAGGGTGTTCATCAATTAGTACTTGTGTTTTTGAAAGATTAAAGTAATAATACAGGAATCTTTTAACAAATGCAAGAGGAAAACGAAAAAATGTCAAATCATTCATCCCTTGTGGGCGGCAGTAACGCGGAACGATACATTAACTGTCTGGGGGCCTCGGCACTGGGCGGCACCGTTCCTGCCAGCGGGACGCCCCCGGCCGCGCATCGGGGTTCCGCACTCCATTATGTCATGGAAGCGTTATTGAACCCGAAGTCGACCACCCAGCCCCGCGAGTTAATCGGGGACGTGGTCGAGCTCGACGACGTGGACGCGGACGGTAAGCCGGTTAACGTCGAGCTCACGGAAGATCTGGTATTGATGAAGATAAAGCCGGCGATCGACTGGTTCGAACAGGTGCTCAAGCCCGATGAATTCTGGTTAGAGAAGCGCGTCGAGTTTGGGGGCGAGTTGGCGGGCGCCTTTGGGACCGCCGATGTGCTTTATACGAAAGGAACCACCGCCGGTGTGGTGGACTGGAAATTCGGCGACCATGTCCGGGTTTCTGCCAAAAACAACAGTCAATTACGATTTTACATGGCGGCCGCGATGCAAAGTGAGTGGTTCTACAACCGCACCCTGGGAGAAGGGATCCGAACGTTTGATGCGTACATTGTTCAACCCGCCCGCCTCTACCGGACGCGAAAAGCGGAAGAGGCCATGTCAGACATTGCCAGCCACGCGCAATTTTCCTATGAGGAATTGTGTCACTTTCATGCCGATCTGCTTTTTGCCAAGAAGCTGAAGGACCGGGGGGATCACACGTTAACCTGCGGAAAATGGTGCCAGTTTTGTCCCGCGAAGCCGGCGTGCCCGGCGTGGTCACGGCGCGGCTCGGACGCGATCGCTTCCTTAAAAAAAGTACCGGTCGCGGACACCGTCTTTAAGTCCGGACCTGACAAGGGACAAACCAAACCCGTTACCCCGGCCGCGCAAAGTAAAGCCACCCTGGCCCTTGAGGCCGATGACACCATCCGGAAACACTATCTGGAAGCGATCTCCCTCACGAGCTGGTGCGAAGCCATTAAAAAATACGTCCATGAACGGTTTACCGCCGGGGCGCCGATCAGGGGCCTGAAACGCGTGGTTCACCGGGAAGCCCGAACCTGGAAAGATGAGGAGCAGGCCCGCCGGTGGGCTCAGCAGCGGGGACTGACGGCCTCGGAATACAACACGAAATCGGCGCTCATTTCTGTCGCGAAGATGGAAGCCCTATTGGGTAAAGGCGTATTAAAGGAGTCCTTAGTGGAAAAAACCCCTCACGGCACCACCGTGGTGAGGGACAATGACCCCCGCCCCTCAATCGATGCCGTGAGTTTTACCCCCCTTTCAACCCCCTTAACTAACCTGGAGTCCTAACATGAAATCAGACGCTTTCTTCACCGTCCTCTGGGCGGTTGTCCTCTTCATCGCCGTCATCGTGGCGGTCACCGTTTTCCTCACCTTCCTCGCCTTTGTGGTGATCATTATCGAGCACTTTAGTGAATATTTTAGTCATTATTATCGCTACCTATAGTTTTTTCTTTTAAAAGGTGATATATTGGCCTCACCCATTCACTAAAATGAAACCTAAAATGAAAACTAAACTGAAAACTAACCTAAAAACTGACCGTAACCGACTCACCCACCTGTGGTGGTTCCTGACCCTGATCCTGATACGCATTAAGGTATTTTCGGTGTGGGCCGTTAAAATAGCCCTCGTGATCCTGGGGGTGTACCTCTTTTGGAGAGGGCTTTTTTGGGTGCTCCACACCGTCTTATCCGCCATTGTTATGGGAGGACACCATTAATGGTGTCCTGCCCGCTGCGAGCGCACATTAAACACCATAAACAAAAACTTTTTACGTTTATTGATCTGTTCGCGGGCATTGGCGGAATCCGCAAAGGCTTTGAAGATCAGGGGGGTCAATGCGTTTTTACGTCCGAGTGGAATAAGTTTGCTCGAAAAACCTACCGGGCAAACTATCCCGATGACCCCTCGCATCCCTTCGTGGGGGACATCACCGCCGTTAAGTCACAGGACGTGCCTAACCACGATGTCCTTCTGGCCGGATTTCCCTGTCAGCCTTTCAGCCTCGCTGGTGTATCTAAGAAAAACTCGCGGGGCCGTCCGCATGGGTTCGAAGACGAACTCCAGGGGACGCTGTTCTTCGAGGTGGTTCGCATCCTTTCCGCTAAACGGCCGGCGGCCTTTCTGTTGGAGAATGTAAAAAATCTGGTTTCTCACCATAAGGGCCACACGCTAAACGTCATGCTTGGCACCCTAACGAAGGCGCTTGGGTATCAGGTGTCCTACCAAATCATCGATGGGCAACACTTTGTCCCTCAGCATCGCGAGCGTCTGTTCCTGGTGGGTTTTCGGGAGCCCACCGCGTTCAGCTGGGATGACTATCGGTTCCCCAAACACTATTCCCCCACCATGGCGGACATCCTTCATCCCCAAAACGGAAACGAAGAATCGGAACCCCCCTTCACGCTCGGCCGGTACGGCAGGGTGAATAAAAAATACACCCTCACCCCCAAACTGTGGGCCTATTTACAGGCCTACGCCGAGAAGCATCGAAAGGCGGGGAACGGATTGGGTTATGGGATGGTCGACGGGGATTCCATTTCCCGAACGCTGTCGGCTCGCTATTACAAAGACGGATCCGAAATTCTGGTCAACCAGGGAGAAGAAAAACCCCCGCGAGACCTCACCCCGAAACAACGCGCCAAGCTCGGGGGTTTTGAAGACGGATCCGATATTCTGGTCAGCCAAAAAGGGAAACAACCCCCACGACGCCTCACCCCGCGGGAATGCGCCCGGCTCATGGGGTTTGAAGACACGTTCATTATTCCCGTCAGCGACACGCAGGCGTATCAACAATTTGGGAATGGGGTGATCGTGCCCGTCATCGCGGAGACCGCCCGAATCATGAAACCCCATTTGATGAAATTACTGGCAAAAAGGCCTTGCTTTTACTTTTAAAAGACGATATTATCATTGTTCCTTTTAACAAACTAACGAGATAATATTATGGCTATTGACCCCAATACCGACGACATTACCGTCGAAAACCTAACCGTCACGGAAGACGCCGTGGCCACCCGGTTAAACGTTCCTGAATCGGCATCCGTCAACACATTGGCTGCCGCTGAGATTAAGGTAAGAAATTTAACCGTCAATCAGGATGCCGAAGTAGAAAACCTAGCCGTCATCGGGTTAACGGCCGCGGAAGGCGCCATCGAAAGCCTGACCGTCAGTGAGGCCGCCACCGTCGGAAACATCAACGTCCTCGAAGACACCGTGACCGAGCGGTTAGACGTCTATACCTCGGCTTCCATCAACGCGCTAACGGCCGCCAATGTGACGGTCAACAATTCCATCACCGCGGAACAGGCCACCCTGAAAAACATCAACGTCAATGAGGTGGCCACCGTCGAAACGTTAACCGTCAGCGAGTTACTGGCCACGGACGCCACCATCGAAAATGTAAGCATCGTTGAAAGCGCCGACCTGAAAACACTCTCCGTCGCGGAAGGGACCACCACCCACAATTTAACCGTCGCTAACACCGCCAAAGTAGACAATTTAACCGTCACTAACGTGGCCGAAGCAGAAAACTTAACCGTCACTAACGCCGCCGAAGTAGAACGATTAACCGCCGCTGACGCCGTGGCCACACGAGCCACCGTCCATGACGCTGCCTATGTACACTCGCTGTACGTCGACGGCGTCAAATGTGGGAACCCCGCTGGTTTCGCGGAGCTTTCAGCGCCCGGGCAACTGTGGACGGAAGTCCTGTATGCGGATGCGATACGCGGGGATGACATTCTGCTAAAGGGTGATGTTACCCTGCATGATGGCTCCCTGGGCGCGTTGGACGGGCCCGTTCTCTTCAGAAGCGACATCGCCACGACCGGCGATGTGACGGTGGGGGGTGCCCTGAGTGCCGAAGACCTCTCCTGCTTCTCCGTGATAACGCCGGTCATCAAAAATCTCCCGTCCAACTCGCGGCCCATTGATATCGAGGGTAACACGACCCTCAATGGTGACACCATCTTCAATGGCGGCGCGACCTTTATTAATGACGCCACCATCAATGGCAGTGCGCTTATCCGGGGCGACCTGGAAGTGACCGGCCGGATTAACAATGAGTACGCGCCGGTGATGCCTTATGTGGCAATCCCGTCGGACCACCCGGACTTTGAGCAATTTACCGAGGCGGATAAAGTGGATATCCTTCTCTCCACCGTCGCGGACCTCATTAATGCCTTAACCGAAGCCCGTTTAATGCACCCCGCGCCTGAACCCACCAACGAAACCTAACCCCCTAACCCGGAATAAAAATATGATTACCGAAGAAATTACCGAAGAAATTATTGCAGAAAATTTAACCGTGGAAAACCTAACCGTCGAAGAGTTAATCGTCACCGGAGAGGACTGTGTGGAAGGTTCGCTCACCGTGGGTGGCGACATTCGTTCGCAACAGGATGTGATTGCCGAAGACAGCCTTCATGTGTACAGTGACGCGTTCATCTACAAAAGCCTTTTTGCCGATAACCTAAAAGGACAAATGAAATACCTCGCGCCGCCAACGGTCACGTTAGACCCGAAGTGTTTGAATACCTGCGCGATTAGGCAGCTCACCGATTACCTCGCAGAACTGACCGAACGCCTGATCAAACTGGGCGTGATGGCCGAGTCCGGCAAACCCTGCCGAACCCAATCAAGCTAAACTACCCTAACCCAAACAGGAAACCTAAAATGAATGAGCTAACTAAAACCGAAGAACCCCGAGACATCACTATCTTTAGCGCAGAGCACCTTTTTGATCCCCAGGCCTTAATGCGATCCGCGGATGCTTTCGACGCCGGCAGCCGAAATGATTATCTCTCCTTTCGTGACGGGTGTTGGGTGTACGGTGCGGACCGCATCGAACTCTCCGAGTGCAGCCTTTGGGCCGTCAACCCACACAGTTTTCAATTTGGTTTGATGGAATGGTACGACGGTGAAGCGGGGGCTGAATTGATGGTGCCCGCCGGCGTCCCCTATTCCGTTAATGAATTGGCGTTGCAGTTCTGTAATCCGGCCGATGAATCCAAACACCGGATCTCTCCCCAGATTTCCGCGGATGTAAAATGCGTGTCGGGGGAGAATAAAGGCTTACAGCTGACCTACAAGACCAGCACGAAGGGCGGCGTTGACGCGTTAAACACCCTTGCCCAAAGCATCGCGGGGCAGGGCGTTGCCAACGCGAGCCTGATTGTCGCCATCGTTACCCTGACCGCTACTCACTATATGCATCGGAAACACAAAAGAAAAACGTACGTTCCCGTGTTTAAAATTAACCGCTTTGACAACCTGACGTTAACCGGTCAAATGGCCTAACCCCCTCTGTTGTATTTACGGACACGGACGTCCCTTTTTTAACCCTACCGCGGTGGTAATTGATCCCCGCAGGAGTCAAACCATGCATCAAATCAGTCTCGATTTCGAAACCCGTAGTGGGTGCGATATCTCCACCGGCGGCGCTTACCGCTACGCCAGTGACCCCACCACCGATATTCTCTGCTGCAGCTACCTCTTGGATAAAGAAATACACACCTGGTGGCCGACGTGGGTCGCCACCGCGATCGGACAGTCCCCCGCCGCGCCGCCCTGGGCCCACGGCCCCGCGCAATACACCGCCTGGAACAGTCAGTTCGATCGATTAATCTGGGCTAACGTGGCCACAAAAAACTATGACTGGCCAACCACCTTCGTGAGCGACTGGCTTTGCAGTGCCGCGCTGGCCCGCACCAACGGGCTGCCCGGTTCCCTGGATAATGCCGCGAAAGCCCTCAACTTACGACAAAAGAAAGACGCCCGCGGCAAGGCGTTGATTCGATTGCTTTCCTGCCCGGTGGGGGGAACGCCAGAAAACCCTGTCTTTAATGAAGATCCCACGCTGTTGCGTGAAATGATCCGCTATTGCGAGCAGGACGTTCGGGTGGAACATTCCCTATTGCAACATCTCCGCCCTTTTCTGAAACAGGAAGTGGCCGAATTTCACATTAACGAGAAGATTAATGACCGCGGCATCGGCATTGATGTGTCGTTTGCCAACGAAGCCCTGAAATGGGGCAATACCGAGCGTCAGGTACTGGAAGAAAAAATGGTCCAGGTCACCGGCGGTGCCGTTGAACGCCCCACCCAATATCAACGGGTGAAACACTGGTTACAGAGCGTCGATCACCTCGGCGGTCGCCGCGTGACGAACGACGCCTTACGCATCATGACCACGGAAGGGAAACTCTCCCTGGATAAAACCGTCCGTCAACGTCTCATGGCGGCGTATGACGACAATCCGTCCCTATTAAGTGACGAGGCCGTGGAAGTGGTCCGGCTGACCGAGCTCGCCAACCGATCCAGCACCGCCAAGTACGCCCGGATGGTTCAACGGGAAGTGAAGGGGCGGGTCCATGGCGCTTACGTGTTTGCGGGCGCCGCCAGCACCGGGCGGTTCAGTGCCCATGGCATCCAGCCGCATAACATGGTGCGCGAGACGGTGGATGATTTTGAGGACGCCCGACACTCCCTCGCCAATCTGCAGGATGCCGAGGTCATTCACACCCTTGCTAAAATGATGCGACCCACCATCACCGGGGATCAACTCCATTGGTCCGATTGGTCCAATGTCGAAAGCCGCGGCTGCCCCTGGTTGTCAAAATCCCCCCACGCCGAGAAAAAACTTCAGCTCTTCCGGGAGCAGGATGCCCATCCCGAGGCGCCCGATGTGTATGAACAGACCGCCGCCGCCATGGGCATGACCGACCGGCAAATCGGTAAAGTGGCCGAGCTGGCCCTGCAATTTGGGGGCGGCGTGGGCGCGTTCCAGGCCATGGCCCGTAATTACGGGGTGGCCATTAGTGATGATGAGGCCAAAGACGTGCAGCTGAAATGGCGCGCCGCGAACCCCTGGGCCGAACCCTTTTGGGACGCCCTTAAAAACGCCGCCTGGAGCGCCATGGCCAACCCTAACCGGACCTTCCCGGCCGGGCGAGTCTCCTATTGGCACACGCCCCGCTCCCACCATGGCCTTGGCGCCCTGTGGTGCGGGCTGCCCAGCGGGCGGTATTTATCCTATGTGGCCCCCAAATTCGAACGCGTGCCCACGCCCTGGGACCCGGAAGACAGTCACATTGAATTGACGGCCCTGAAAGCCAACTGGGCACCCAAAGCCGGGGAATCCACCTGGCCACGCTATAAACTCTGGTATGGCGTGCTCTGCGAGAACATTACCCAGGCGATGTGCGCGGATCTCCTGCGGGATGTGTTGATCCGCTTCGACGACGCGGGTCTGGCCGTCGTCCTGCACACCCACGATGAAGTGGTCATCGAGGATGCGGACGACGTGTCTGAACAAATGGTCCGCATCATGAGGTCGCCGCCCAAATGGGCCCAGGGCCTTCCCCTCTCCGCGGACATTCACCGCGGCCGTCGATACAAAATGACGAACCCCGTCACCGGTGACGACCATGACTAGCCCCCACGACCTGCGCGCCTGGGCGCAGATGGCCATCACCCGGGGCTACGCGATCTTCCCTTGCCGGCCCGGCGATAAACGCCCCAAAGCCTCTTTCAAGGACGCGCGCAATCAGGCCCGCACGCCCGAAGACGTCGCCCACCTGTGGGCCCCGGAGTCCGATGCGAACATTGGGGTGTTGTGTGGATGGAATGACGTTTTCCAACAACATCTGGTGGTGCTGGACGTCGATAAGGACCCGGGCGGCTTTGACACCCTGAGCGAACTGTGCGCCGAGTACGGGGCCTTACCGGAAACCTACACCGTGAACACCCCGTCCGGCGGGAAACACTATTACTTCATTAATGAAGACAATGTCCGAAACAGTGTGGGCAAGCTGGGCCCTGGCCTGGACACCCGCGGGGAAGGGGGTTATGTCGTCGGCGAAGGGTCCCTCACGGCCAATGGGGGCTATACCCTCGCCAGTGAGCCCCAGGAGCCCGCCTTCCTTCCCCCCTGGATCGCCGCGCTATTGGCAGCCCCTGACCACGGGGAGATGCCCGCGGTGAGTGAGGTGGCGGTGGGGGGCCGTAACGACGCCCTGTACAAAGCGGCCAGTGCGCTGCGTCGTAATGGACTCCCGGTGGACGCCATTCGCGCCGCCATCTCCGCGTTGAATGACACGCTCACCCACCCCCTTGCTCAACAGGAAGTGAATACCCTGGTGGAAAGCGCGGGTAAACACGCCCCCGAGGCGGCGCCGGAACACACCTCACGCCAGTTGGCCGCGGCCATGGGTCAAGAGGCGGAAAAACCTGACGCCGCGGCGGCGAAGTGGAATGCCATGTTGCTGGCCGACCTGGAGCAACTGGACTTCCCCTACCGACAACCGTTCGTGGATAATCTCTTACCGAAAGGGTTGTGTATCCTCGCCGGCGACCCCAAAGCCGGAAAGAGCTGGCTGGCCATGCAGCTGTCGGCCGCGGTGTCGTCCGGAACGCCGTTATTTGGAACGTTCGAGACCACCCAATGCCCCGTGCTACACCTGGCGCTGGAAGACAGTCAGGAGCGTTTTACGAAACACATTACGAAGTTTGATGAACGGGATGCCCGTAACCTCTGGGGCGTCACCAGCCTGTCGGTGCGCATCGGTGAAGGCCTGGAAGAACAGATTGATCAGTGGCTCCTGGAACGACCTGACGGGTTGAGCGCGCGCGCGCTGGTCGTGATTGATTTGCTTCAGGCCGTGAAAAACCAGGGGAGCCATTCCAGCGGGAAAACCGCTTATGAAAATGACTATAATGGATTGAAATCCTTACGGGACTATGTCAGCTTACGGAACGTCGCCATTGTCGTGCTTCACCACACTCGTAAAGCGTCCTCGGAGAACGAGTTTAATAGCATTAGCGGATCTCAGGGCATTGCCGGGTCCGTGGACACCATCTGGCTCCTTAAAAGCCGCCCTAACAGCTTTACGGGCGACCTCATCGTCACCTCACGGGAGAGTGACGGCGGCGAGTACGAAATGGAGCGCATGGAACGCCCAAAGAGCGGGTGGAACATGATCGGCGAGAAAATCCCCGAAGAACAGTCCGTCGCCGATCGCATCCGCGCCTGCCTGTCCGTCGAATCCCTCACCGCCAAAGAACTGGCCAAGGAAGTCAGGAGCAATGTCCGCCACGTACAGGCCATCCTGAGTGACCTGTTTATCCGTGAAGAAGTGGTGCGAGAGAGAGAAAAAGTGAATCGACCCTACCGGTATTCCCTGAACCCCGACAAACTCCCCGTAGAGAGTCGCACCATCGATTTTCTCAAAAGCCTCAGAACAGACGATAGCTAAAAGTTATCGTATCAGGGGGGCAACCCCCTGATTTGCCCGGATTTACCGGAACCCCCTCTCTAGCACGTATATCGACTACGCACACTACGCACGGAAAGTTAAGTGCTTGATAAATAAGGGAGAATTACTCATTTCCGTGCGTAGGTGCCCCCCCGAACCCCTACGTACGGGCTACGCACGACCTACGCGCCATGATAGCAAAAAGTGATCATTAACCCATTTTTTTAAAGGCCTCATCCTAATAGAGTTATTATTGGGGTTGTTTTGGCTGTTTCTGTGCGTAGGTTGTGCGTAGCCCGTACGTAGGGGTTCGGGGGGGTACCTACGCACGGAACACCCTCGTAACTTGTTGATAACGCACCTTTTTTGGTTCCGTGCGTAGTGTGCGTAGTCGATATACGTGCTAGGGAGAGGCCCCCCTTTTTAGGCTCAATTTAGTTAAGATTTAAACTAAATGGGGAGTTATAAATATGCCTTGCTTTTGTTGAAAGATTAAAGTACCATGGGTCCTTCTCCCGATTGGTATTGACTATGCTCTCTTTTTTCGGCAGCCTGTTAGGCTTTGGCGCGAGTTTCCTTCCCAAGATATTGACGTATTTTGAAGATAAGCGGGACCTGCGGCATGAACTGGCGTTGTTTAAATTACAGATGGAGCTTCATGAACGCCTTGGCGAGCTTAGGCTCCGTGAAGTGAACGTGGACGCGGATATTCGCGAGTCCGAGGCCCTTCATAAGTCGCACGCCGCCCTCACCCGTCGATCCTCACAATGGGTCGTCAACCTGAGTTCCACCGTCCGCCCGGTCATCACTTACTGTTTTTTCCTTGAGATCGCCGTCCTGACCCTGTTGGTGTCCTTTGAATACATGAGCCAGGAAGAGTTTCGGCTCATCTGGAACGATGAGCTCCAGGCCGTCTGGGCCGCTGTCGTCAGTTTCTGGTTTGGTCAGCGGAGTTTCCAACGATAGCATGACCATCAGTGCCCGGGGGCTACGGTTGATACAATCCTTTGAGGGTTTCTCCGCGGAGCCGTATCAGGATCCGGTCGGGGTGTGGACCATTGGTTACGGAACCACCTACACGGAGACGGGGGAACGCATCACGGCTCGCCATGGGCGGGTAACCAAAGCGGAAGCCACGGACCTGTTATTGATGGGCGTGGACGAGGCAGAGCAGGCGGTCCGTCGATCCATTAAGGTCTTTTTGACGGGTAATCAGTTCGATGCCTTGACCAGTTTCACCTATAATGTGGGCGGCGGTGCGCTACAACGCAGCACCCTGCGCATGAAGCTCAATCGTTCCCAGTATGTGCGGGCCGCCAATGAGTTGCTCCGATGGAACAAAGCCGGTGGTAACGTATTACGGGGCCTGACGCGTCGTCGGGCCGCAGAGCGATCATTATTCCTGGAAGATGTCGATGATTAACAATAGAGGAAAATATAAAGCGGAGTATGCCGCGCAGGCCGCGGAGCTGGCCCTGTTAGGGGCGACGGATCGCATCCTGGCCGCCGTGTTTAAAGTCAATCCCGATACCATTACGCGCTGGAAGAAGCAACACCCGGAGTTCGAGCAGGCGTTGCTGGCAAAGAAGATCGAGGTGGATGGAAAGGTGGCACGGAGTTTATATGAACTCGCCACGGGATACACCGTCGAGACACCCCACGGACCGAAGTACATCCCCCCTAACGTCACGGCGATGATATTCTGGTTGAAGTGCCGACAGCCCATGCTGTGGCGCGAAGTCAGACACGTGGAGCACAGTGGCCTTGGGTCCGTGCTCGAGGAGATAATGAACACCAGTCGAGGCCTGCCGAGTGCCCACCCTTCGTCGGAGAAATACGGAAAAGACTACACCGAGCACTGAGCCGGCAGAGGCGCCCGAGCTCGCCCTGGAAGAGATCCTGTCTACTCCCTGGTTGCGTCTGACCCATCTGTATTATGTGAAAGACAAGAACGGCGCGAGAAGAAAGTTTGCGCCATGGCCCGAGCAGGCTGAGCTGTTCTGGAACATGCACTATCTCAACATCGTGCTGAAAGCCCGACAACGGGGGATCACCACGATGATTCAGTTGTTTATGCTGGATGCGTGTCTGTTTAATGAAGGGGTGTCCGCGGGGGTGATTGCCCACACCCGGGAAGATGCACAGAAGTTCTTTAATGACAAGATCAAGTTTGCTTACGATAACCTGCCCGAGGCACTGAAGCAGGAGATCCCGGCAAAGAATGACAACACGAATGAGCTCTCGTTCAGTAATGGATCCAGTATCCGTGTCGGAACGTCGATGCGATCCGGCACCCTGCAGTACCTGCACATCTCAGAATATGGTAGGCTCTGTGCCAAGTACCCGGAGAAGGCCCAGGAGATCCGTAGTGGCTCTCTTAATACCGTGGCCCCGGGTAACTTCGTTTACATTGAAAGCACCGCGGAAGGGGCACACGGCGATTTTTACCATAAGTGTGTTGCCGCGGAGCAGTTAGTGCTGGATGACACGCCCCTGACCGATCTGGACTATAAGTTCTTTTTCTTCCCGTGGTGGCGGGCGCCGGAGTATAAACTGGATACGGACGTGAGCATGACGAGAGAACATGATGACTATTTTGAGGGTCTCCACCAGGAGCATGACATCACCCTGACCCCACCCCAGAAGAACTGGTACGTGAAGAAACGACAGGAGCAGGGCGATGTTACCATGACCCAGGAGTACCCAAGCACCAGCGCTGAAGCCTTTAGGGGCATCATTGACGGCGCGGTGTTTGCGAAACAGATTAATGACATGCGTAAAGAGAAACGGTTGCGCAATGTCCCTTATATATCCGCTACCCCGGTGAACACGTTCTGGGACATTGGGCGGGACATGACCAGTATCTGGTTTCATCAGCGGGTCGGCCCAGAGAACCGGTTCATTGATTATCACCAGGAGTTGAATCAATCGCTACCCCACTTTGCCCGATTACTGCTGCAGGATCGCAACCATCGGTTTCACAAGTACCTGTACGGGACGCACTACTTCCCCCATGACATGGGTCAGATTGACTTCACCCAGTCGGAGCAGCTGACCCGTAAGCAGGTGGCGCAGGAGTTAGGGTTGTCCCCCGCGCGCGTCGTGGAGCGTATCAAATCCCTGGATGAGGGCATTGAATTATCCCGACAGGCGATGGCGTCGTGTTATTTTGATAAGACACGGTGCGAAGAGGGCATAAAAGCCCTTGAAAACTATCGTTACGAGTGGGATGATAGGAACGAGATTTATAAACCCAAGCCCGTGCATAACTGGGCGTCACACGGCGCCGATGCCTTTCGGCAATTTGCACAGGGTTATCGATATAGACCGGACGCGAAGGCCGAAGAAAGCAGTCCGCTTTCGAGGGCCTACCGCCGCCGGACTAAAAACAATGAAACTGATTGGAGAATATGATGAAGAAAGGTGACAGAAGCCAGCGGAACCCCAGCAAAACCCGGGGTATTATGGGTAACGGCAAGAACATGTCGGGCGGTGGGGGCATGGCAGGTAAAAAAACAGGGAAGAAAATGAAAAAGTGACGTGATGATGTCAATCAATTTGCCCCGGTGGGGCATTCGCCGGGGATTTTATGGTAACCAGTAGAAAGGGACAGGACGAGCACTCTCGGGAAGAGTGGTTGAAGAACTTTGTCTCGAACAAAATAGAGAACGCGCTGAACAACGAAGATGGCACCGTCTCCGATTTGCGCTCGTATAACTTTGATCGGTATTACGGCAAGCAGTACGGTAATGAGCGGGAAGGCTTCAGTAAGTTCACCACGAGAGAGGTATTCGAAGCCGTGGAGTGGGCCATGCCGTCTGTGTTGCGGGTGTTTACCTCGAATCAGAACGCCGTTGAGTTCATCCCACACAATGAAGCGGATGAGGAACAGGCGCAGCAGGAAACGGACGTCGCTAACTACTACATTCACACCGAGAATAATGGTTTCCTGCTGTTACACAATTGGACCAAAGACCTATTGATGTTCCCGAATGGGTACGTTAAAGCCCACGTGGAAGAAAAGGATGTGGTGAAGTTTGATCGTTTCCGCGGGCTAACCCTGTTAGACCTGAACCGGTTTTCCGAAGATCCCAACATTGAGATTCAGGAATCTGAGGAGTATAACCAGTTCATTGAAGGCTTTGGTGAGCAGACGCTTTATGAAGTCAAGATCAAACACAGTGCGAAGGAATGCAAGATCCGCATTGATAACATGCCGCCGGATGAGGTATTGGTGGACAGCAACTGGACTTCCGTCGAGCTAGAGGGTTGCCCGTTTGTGTGTCACCGGGTACGTAAGTCCATCAGCGACCTGGTGAAAGAAGGGTATGACTACGATGAGTTAATCGAACTCGGCGATACGGACGACAACACCTGGAATGATGAACGGGTCACCCGCCTGTTTTATGAAGAAGAAAACCCGGATGCGGATGATGAGGCCGGAGAAGACGGCGCCGCCCGCATGTTATGGGTTCACGATATGACCATTGAAGCTGACTTCGATGATGATGGGGTCGCCGAACGACGCCATGTTGTTATGATTGGGGATGAACTGTTTGATAATGAAGAAGACGACTACGAGCCCGTTGTGGCGTGTGCGTCCATCGTCATCCCGCACAAACACATTGCCATGTCGTATATTGAGGCCGTGCAGGACCTGCAGCTGATTGCCACTACCGTGACGCGTCAGATGCTAGACAATATCTATTCCCAAACCAACAAGCGTCACTTCTTTAACGAAGACTGGTTGCTGGAAGATAACTCCACCATGGATGATTATCTGGACGCCCGCAGTGACGCGATCATTGGTCGGGGACCGATTTCGGACAATGTCCAACCTGAGATTTCCCAGCCCATCGCCGGGGAACTCCTAACCGTTATTGAACACATTAAGCAGCAACCCAAGCTAAGAACCGGTGTCGCACCGGAGCTCTCGCTGGATCCCACCACGTTGCAACAGTCCACCATGGGCGCGTTTATGGGCGCATTGGATCAGGCTTCGCAACGCCTGGATATGCTGGTGAGAGTCATCGCGGAAGTGGGTTACAAATCCCTGATGGGTAAAGTCCATACGTTGCTGCGTCAGTTCATTAACGAACCCCAGGACGTGAAGCTGAGAGGAAATTGGGTGCAGTTTGACCCGTCCACCTGGCAGTCACGCACCAAGATGACCACCAATGTGGGCCTGGGCTTTAACACGAATCAACAAAAGCTTCAGTTACTCATGAGCGTGTTGGGTTTGCAAAAAGAAGCGCTCATGCACAACATGAGCTCACCCGAAAAGATCTACAGCACCCTTGAAAGACTGGTAGAAGCGGCTAATTTAGGGGCCGCATCGACTTATTTCACGGATCCTTCACAGCCGGTACCCAATCCCCAAACCGGACAGATGGAACCCTGGCAACCGCCACAACCCGCGCCAGACGCTCACATGATCCTGGCACAGGCCCAGGCACAGGCACTGGGGGCGGAACAACAGCGTAAAGCGCAGGAAGCACAGCATAATATGGCCCAGGACATGCAGAAAATGCAGAGTGACATGCAGAAGATGCAGGAACAGTTCAGTATTGAACGGGATCGCTTACAGTTATCACGGGATGAGTTCCAGGCCAAGTACGACATCGACAGTGCCACCGGCATCGCCTCGATTCGCAAGACTTACGCGGAGGTGGGGCATGTGGAAGCACAGACGGTTAAAGCTTTCGCGGATGCGGGACAAGCCACGGCGAGTTCCCGTAAGACGGCGATTGAATCCAGCGATGAAATGAGAGAAGCGCAAGACATTATTGAGAATGGGATAGACGATGACGATGAATTTGAAGACGTTACGGAAGCAGGCGCAGAGCGCGCGTAAGGCACGCCCGGTTGTTAGGGACGATGCTTCAGCAGTGCGCATGGCGCAAGAGGCGGCACGACTGGCCGCGGACGCGGCGAAGATGGCGGCTGCAGACCTGGATGCGGCTCATACTGCAAAAACGGATGCGGCGCAACGAATGCACGATCCGAATCCGGCGGTTTCCGCGCTGTTAGAGGTGTTACAACAAACCCTCACCCTGCAGACAGAGACGCTCCTTGACATGATGGAGAAACAGGGTCAACGCCTTGAAGCGGTGATGGCCCGTCCGGTACAGGTCGAGGTGGAAGCGGGCGAGGTAGAGGTCAACCTGCCCGAACGGCAACAACCCACCAGTTTCACTTGCGAATTCGACGATGGAAGAACCGCCACGTTAACACCCAATTTTGAGATAACCCACTAATGTCCATCAATATCACCACGCTTAATCTGGAAGAGGTTGACCGTCAGAATACCGTAGAGGCTTCCCGCACGGTGCTGGCACCGAACTTCCTGCGTATTCGTCATGATCTGTTGTTACTGGCGGAAGCGATCAATGGACTGGTTCCCGGCTCAGGCACGGGTAACATCACGGCCGGTCATGTCCTCAACACCCCTCACGGTGATATCACGGCCACGGACGTGCAGTCCGCCCTGAATCAGCTGGATGAGCTTATCAGCACCCGCATCCTGTCCGCGTCGGATATAAGGGCCCTGAATGACATTACGGAAACCCCTTTCTTTAGGTTTCCGCCGGTACCGGGGGGCGCCATCAACAGTGGTTTTTCCAATGGGACGCCGATCGGTTCTTTTGGGCCAACGATTGCCTTGCAAACGGGTAATCTGAACGTGCTTATTGAAGTACCGATTGGCGTGTCATTGGATAACGTGCTTCTTCGCCGTATCAACGCCACTGGCGCCACCGTGCAGGATATTGATGTGTCGAATGCGCCCCGGTTAACCGCCGCGAATGCCGGCATGGATCGTTATGGACCGGTAAGCGTCACGCTTGGGGCAAATGAAGTTGTCCGATTCTTACATCGGGTACAGGACTACCGGTACGCCCTGTCGAATAACTATTCGATTCCGGCCGAGGACCTTCGGGATATTGAGTTTGAAAACCTGGGTATTGGGTTGTCGGGGATCCTCACCACGCTGGGCACCGAGGCGGTTAACCGATCGCGTGAGCTATTCGAGGCACAGACCACGGTGGCACGGACCGTCGCCTCAGACCTTTTATCTGGACTCTATTACAGTCCGACTTCCCGGTTATCCAGTACACTCACGGATTACACCCGCATTACCGGGCCGGCGGTACCCATCAATCGGGGTGGGTTTACCATCATACTGGCGCCGGCAAACGTTGAAATAAAGGAGATTCGCGTCTTTCTCACCGCCGGTGATTTGACTACCCGTACCGTGCTGCCGTTTTTCCCGGGGGGCCGGGTTATTTTTGGCAGCCCCTTATTCCACGGGTACATTATCCCGACGCAAACGATTAATGACGCGACCTCTAATGCGACCACCTTAGAAGTTTTTGGAGGGGTATCCCGTAATATCAAGGTCACGTTTAACGATAAGGTGGAGATTGGAACGGATAATCTGTCGACCACGATACGGGAACAATTGGCCAGCATTGGGTCGGGCGGCGGAGGTTCGGGCGGAGGCCCGCTGTCCGATGCCCAAACCCGTAAGCTGGCTGAAATTAGCGACAATGCGGTACCAACGTATGCTGCCGCCCCTGGCGGAACGGTGGCGTTGCCTAACGGCGCAGTGCCCGGCACGTTTAGTGCCACCATTGAAAACATCACGGCGGCCATCGACGGCAAGATCTATTTCGAGGTCAACACCGGTACGGATATTTCAGAACTCTTTTTACAACGGACGACGTCTACGGGCACGTTGTTGTCAGGCGTCCGTGTCTCCAACGCGGTTAGACAGGCTACGGCGACTGCCAATAAGACCCGTTATCTGACCGCAGACACTTTCCCCCTCGCGATCGGACAGGAAGCGATTATCCGAATTCGTACCCTGACTAACGAAACCTATACCCTGTCGGGTAAGTACCGGGTTCCTTTTGCTAGCGTAACGGGTTTTACCGACCCCGCACAGACGTCTACCACCGTGACGCGTGCGGCCGGGGGCGGTCTTAACGGACTCACGGTAGAGGCCGCCCTGCGTGAATTACAGACGGAAGTCACTCAGGAAACGTTCACCACGGCTCAACAGGCGGCACTGGATAACATTACCTATACGCCGGAATTCACCGTTCCCACCGGGTTACAGTTGTCCACCCTGCCCGGGGATGGCGCTGCCCGGTATGTGACGGTTCCTCACACGATCGGCACGTCGGTGACCGACAGTAGCGTCATCTCGATATACATCGCGCTGCCTGCCGCGCTGGCGCTTGACGTCATTAGAGCGTATACAATAGAAGTGGTTAATTCGGCGGGCACGGTTCTGAATACCGTTTCCGTCACCCAGGCGGTCCTTTCCTCGACGGACCCGAGTGGTGCGACAATCCCTCAAGGCCATACGGCTTATGGTCTGGCGTTACCCGCCGTGATTCCCCAAAATCGCCTGGTTGCGGGGAACATCATCCAGATAGGCACACGGGCCACGGAGACGCTGGTCTTATCCAGTGTGTACCGGGCCCCTTCAACGGGAGTTACCCGTACCCCCACCACCAACGTGACCGGAAGCACGGTAGAAACCGCATTGACGGGTTTGGGCGACAGGTTTACGTCGACTAATATCACCCGTAGTGGAACGACGGATCTGGTGGGCACGACCGTAGAGGCCGCGTTGACCGAATTACAGACGGACGTGAATACCCGAGCGGTATTGCCCGCGTCACAAACGCGCGCCCTGACTGAGATTACGGAAGGATCCCGCACGGTGCCGGGCTCGACGACGTATCCGAACGTCGCGGGATCGATGCTGGCCGGCGGAGGAACCGCTAACAATCCCGCGGGGTTCAGCCCGGCGGTAATGAATATCACGAGTAATTTCAGTTCGTTTATTTACGTTGAGGTGCCCTCGACGCTCACGCTAACGGACGATATCCGGGTCCGACAGGTGGCTTCCGATGGCACGGTAAGGTTTGATGAAGTATTAACGTCCTGGCTTCTGCAAACGAGTGCGAGCAACAACACGGTAGTCCGTTACCGGAGAAGCCCTTCCACGCTTCTCAGGATAGGGGATGAAATCCGGGTTCAGACCCGGACGGTCACCCCGACCAGGATTTTTTACGACACCTATACCTTGTCGAGTAAGTACCGGTTGCCTGTCGCCAGTGTGACGGGCCTGACCATTCCCGACGCGTTACCGGCGAGTCAAACGCGCGCCCTGGCAGAAATTACGGAAGTTACGGGCTTTACCTATGCGGGGGTGGTTAATGGAACGCTCTCAGTGGGCAACTCGATAGGCGGGTTGATTGTTTTCTCTCCGACTCCGACTTTGAATATTAATTTCAATGACACCATCCCCATTCTTCTGGAGGTGCCCACGACCCTCACGCTGACGGACGCTGTTCGATTCAGACAGATTGCAGCGGGTGGCGCGGTGACGAGGGATGTCCCGGTGAGTTCCTTAACGCGACAGGCGGCGGCGAACACAGGCAAGGTTCGTTATCGTACACCGGGTAATATTACGCTTACGACGGGGGATGTGTTACACGTTCAAATGAGAACGGCGGCTCCCGCCACCTATAGATTGTCCGATAAATATCGCGCCCCTTCCTCGGCGATTACCCGCACTGCCACGACGGACATTGCGGCACTCACGCTGGAAGGCGCGTTGCAGGAGCTGCACAATGACATTAGTACCGCTTCTGGCGGCGGAGGCGCTGGCGGTAGTACGGGTTCTGGTGGGTCGTTAACCCCCTTGGACACCCGGAAACTCGCGGGTATTACCGAGGCCACCTCGATTTCCTACGCAGACCTCACCGGCGGCCAACTGGCTTTCCGACAGGGGGGTTCTGCGCCCATATTCACTGCCACGATCGTGGCTGCACAGAATGAGTCTGGCCAAATCTACGTAGAGGTTCCTGAGGATGCTTCCCTTGAGAGGGTGTCTCTAAGAGAGTACGACGCGAACGGCGTGTTTATTAATAACTTTGGGCTATCCGGGGTGGTGAACAAGGAATCCACCGCCAGTGCGGGTAAGGACCGATACCTGACGGCCACTTACATTCCTGCTTCGGCGGGGAATGTCATACGCCTACAGAAAGCGACGACTAATTACGACACCTATACGCTGTCCAGTAAGTATCGACTCCCCGTCGACGGTCTGGTGGGAGACATTACCGCAACGGAGGTGGTTAATACCCCCAGTGGTAAGCTCGCTTCGACCACCGTTCAGGGGGCGTTAAACGAACTACAGGGTGACATTAATACCCTTGCCAGCAAAGAGACTGAGCTTCCCGAACGCCTTGAATTGTTCGACGACCACCTGGCGTTAAGTGGAACGCTTACCGATTTTGCGACGGCATCGACCTTTTACACCACCCCCTACAGCAGTCTGCCAGAGAAAACCCTTGCGGATTGGACTCGCGTGACGAACAGTCAGTTTCCGCAACCGTTGCTCGCAGACGAAACCGCTTACGTCGTCCTGCTTGCAGACAGGCACCCCAATACCCTGACCTGGGACCCGGACGCCGGTCAGACGGTGACTACCTTAACCCGTACTAATTTCGAAAAAGTTGACGGATCGCAGGTACCGAACGGGTTTACCGGGTGGAAATTTACCATGCCGGCATGGACCCTCGCCAGTTCAACCCGAACCGGTGCACGACTTCAGGTGGGGGCCTTAACGGATGTTAATGTTTCCCGTATCGATCTGGACTCGGCGATCAAGGTGACGGATGACAACCTGGATATCTCCAACCCGACAACCACCCTCTCTAAATTACAACAGGAGAAGCTTCAGGGTCTTCAACTTAAAACGTTCTCCACGGACATCACCACTCAGGGTAAGACAAATAATGTTTTTGAGGTTCTGATGGCGACCGCCTGGCCGGATCCTGACGTGACCTACGCCCGGGGTGTGTCCTTCGCGGCACAACGTTCACAATACACCGGTAACCGCGTCGTAAACGGGAACCAGCGTTTCTTTAACCTGATTACCGACACTAACGCGGTGGTGGGTAATCCCACCCCAGCGGCTTCTGGAGCGAGTTCATTATCCCTTTTGACGGGGTCGGATGGCCCGGCAACGTGTTCGGGTGTCTTTAGAGGGACCATTCAGGTGAGAGACCGGTCTAATACGTCCCAAATGAACATCGATGATGATGCGGGTCTGTGTGCCACCATGTCGTTGCACATTCCGACCAACCTGGGCAACGGTAATTACACGATTATGAACATCGGTAATGAGAATCCGACCGGCCGGCAAACGGTGATCCTGCATAAGCAGGATGCAACGCCACAAATTGGTAACGCCCCGCCGGACTCAGGGTTAAGCCTGCGGATTCGGGAATTGACAGGGGCCTCAACCAGTACCACAGAAACGAGAAATGTACCGGAACCGCTTTATGACGAACACGGTAGATCAACCCACCTGATCCACGACCCTGCGGGCGTCGCGCATCTGGACGTACACAGTCGATGGGTGGTTCCCAGTACCTACGTGACTTCTTCGGCAGCGCCGCAGAAGTACCAGCTTTTTATCCGTGTCTGGAACAACGGGAATGATTTGGGCGAGCATGACTTTACCTCTTCGTTGCCAAGTGCAATACAGACCATGGCGGGCTTCGATACCGCCATCGGCGCGACGAATTTTAACATCCCCTTTGGGGTATTTGGTTTATCGGGCCTGGGTGACGAAACCATGCGATTCACGTATGAGATCCCGGCCACGAACAACGATAATCGTCGAATCATCCAGTTGTCGTTGACCGACCTGACCAACCCGGCGTTTACTTACGCGGTGCGGGTTAATGCGGTCTTTAGCCGAACCATTACCATCCCGGCAGGTCCGACGCGGGACATCAATTTCGGTCACTCGCTAGAGAGTGGTCGAACACACGAACTGGCTTTTTATGTCCATTCTGCGGTTGTGGCCGCCAATACCCGCCGATTACGATACCGGGCTTCTGTGGATGGCAGCACCACGACCACGATAGACCAAACCAGCAGTGGAGCGCCGCCTACCGGCAGCGTTCCCGTGACTTTTGGTGGTGGACATGGGAACGATATTGCGGTTAACCGATTAAGTGTCCTTAAACCTTTTCAGGTCCTCACGAATGACCAGATGAACGAATTAACCCAACCCCTGCTTCGTAACCGAAGCGATGTGGGTGGGTTAGTACGACACAGTGGGGGGACGTACCATGAGGTGTTCTCACCGGCTTATAAGTCCGTTTTATTGACTAACTCGGCCTCACAGCAGTTAAGACACGGGAACGCCGCGAACAACACCGCCACTGTCACCGCGGCCAGGACTAACTTCGCTAATGCGCCGGTGCCCGTGAATATACAATGGGTTAGTACCGATTTACCGCCCGAGCTCCGGTTTAATTCCTCGCGTGACGCGTTGATTGCGCAGACTAATTTTACCGGGCAGGCGTCGTTCGATGTGGGGGTCTCTTTCACTAACGCGGATATGATCTCCGCAAACACGAACCCCAAAGCGTACCTGTTATTGGTCGCCGTCATTGAAGAGCAGCTTACCGCCACCGCGGATTGGAAGGCGGTGCCCGGCCCCAGTCTGTATCACGACATTCGAACCCAGTTGCTACAGGGGGTGAGTGAACGTCCCGAAACGACCACGGATTCCCCGAACGCCCTTATCCGACGCACTTTCAGTACCACGGTTGAGTTCAAAGCGAATGCGAGCTATCGCGTGAGGACGCGGGGATACCGGCTGCACGCCAACGCGAACGGTGGATTTAGCAATACGCGAAACTGGTCCGGTAACAATACCACGGTAACGCTTCCGGCCGGACAAACATTCCTGTCGATCAACCTCACCCCCAGCATTTAATTTTTTATTTGGAGACCGTTTATGACAACAGGTACCATCAACGAAGCTTTCGCCAGCGGGCATGCCCATTCGCAATCCCTGTTTGTGGGGCCCCACTCAAAATTTATTGCGGGGATAGCGTCGATAGTGGCCTACACAGAGCAGGCATATGTGTACACCCAACTCCATGTATTGGGGCGGTGGATTCAGATTTCAGAAAATCTGGCGATGTCCCAGGCCCCGGCGTTAATACCGTTGCGTCATGAATTGGAAGGTAACTTACCGGCCGGCGCGGAAATTCGGTTGGTCATTAGGGGCGATTACGAAGACATTAGCGTCTTTATGATGACCTCATGACGTTAATTAACTACGCTTCCGGGCACCTTTCCCAAACACGGGATCATAACTCGGGGGGCTTTGCACAAGGCATTGCGTACCACGAGGGTTGTTATGGCGACCTGCCGGTGGGTGATGCGGGCAAAGTGTTTGCGGGGATATTAGGCCTCGGCGAAGGCGCCAGTGCCCGGCTTGAGTTAAAAGACTCCCGCGGCGGGTTTCATACCCTGTCCACGGGCGATATTTCACACCCAAACCAATTATTCATCCTGCGACCGGAGGTCCGAAATAACATTCCCCAAGGGGGGCGAATATGCGTCAGGGTGTTTGGCCCGGAGACGATAACCGGAACCTACTGGTTTATGTTGTTAAGCTAATGCGAATTTTTGACGAGACATTACAGGCCCCTGGAATCGGCTCCTGGAGAAGGCTCGGAGACTCGAGTAAGTTGATTGTGTTCCCGGTCTCGTTCGTGGGGGGCTCATTCTCAATGGGCCTTGAATTATTCGCGCCGGGCGTCAGTAGCGACGCCTGGATTGAAATTTCGGCTAACCGGGTTCATCGCGTGGGGGAGTGGGTAAACCTGGGTCGCTATACCAATAATCTCCCTTTTCACGCCGCCGTTCGTGTTCATTTATTGGGCGAGGACATTGAAGAACTCATCTACCACGTCATTACCGACACTTAAACACCGATAAAACCATGACTATAAATACAGTAAATCCGGTCGTATTAACCCCGGTGGGTACCGACCCGGTAACGCCCAACCCCACAGAGGAAACCTATATGGCGACAACCAAACGACAAATTACACGCACTCAAGTCCTAATTGAGCCCCAGGAAACCACGGCTCTTCAGGTAGGCCCCCAGGGCCGTGCGGCGTTTATCACCCACGGGTTTCATAATGCGCGGACCTACCGCCTGGCGTTTCAGATGAATCTGGGCATCGCCCAACCTTCTGAAGATCTCGACCAGTCGGAATGGAGAGACATTCCAAGCAAGGTGTATCAATTTGACGCCCGGCACGAAACCGCAACCGGCGTTGCCGGGAATCTCCCCGACGGTACCTGGGTGAGAGTTTGGGTGGTTCGTCTGGACGGCAGGGGGGACGCCCACATGCACGTTTCTGTTCGCACGGATTAATAAAATGAGATCACCAACCGCACGGACACAGACAACCGTAACGGGTTTGTTTTCTGGGTGGCTGTATGCCCCTACCGGAACCACGCCATTAAGGGTAGGCCCGGGGGGCAGGGCGGCGATTCAGCTTTACCATGAACGCCACGTAGACAAATACATCATACAGTTCGAGATGAGTCTCAGCGTGGGTGACTCAACCCCCGATTCACATACCTGGGTACGAATACCGGATCACTACATGGAGTATGACCTTGGGCAATATAAACCCTACAGCACGACGCATTTTATCACCGGCGCTTCAATGGCGGGACATTTTCCGCAGGATACCTGGGTACGCGCCCAGGTGTACAAGCTAAACTCGGATAGTTCCGCCATACACATCCGAGTTATAACCAGTTAACCTTACATAAAGAGAGGGCATACACATTATGAGTTACCCAACATCTTCTGAAACCACCTTTGTCGGCTCACAGATCAAACAGGGGCCCCACGCGACCCAACCCTTGCGGGTAGGCCCTTTGGGGGTGGCGGCGTTTACGACTTATGATTTTCATCATATCGGCACCTATCATTTCGAATTCCAGTTTAATCTCGCGGTGGATCAATCATCTCAATGGTACAACTCGGGAGAATGGGGTATTTTGCCCAACCAACGCTATAAGAGTGATGCCCGACGTGAAGCCGCAGCCGGCGTTGTCGGGAATCTCCCTGAAGGCACATGGGTTCGCCTCATGGTGATCCGGATAGGTGGTAATAACTCCACAGTAACGGCTGCCGCGCGCACCAGTTAATTTTTTAACCACCACACAGGAACCTAATTAATGGCTATTTTTAATGAGACCGTTCGTTACGATCAGGTCACCACAACCGCCCCCCATGTTTCCACCGGCGATGTCATTGTGGGGCCGTCGGGTAACGTCACCCTTACCACCGGTAATTACCTGTCAAACGCGGTCGTGGACCTGCACTTGCGGATGTTTATTGACCCCACGGATACCGTAGGGGTAAAAGTTCCCGAAGCCATTCTGACGGGCGCGGTGTCCACGGAGCCCGGCGGGTTGGCTGTCCGCGGGCTGACTCCCGGCCTTATCATCAAGTTCGTGGTTACCAGCGTTGGGGCGGACACCCGCGCCAAGGTCACCATTTCACTCCTTTCAGACGGGTAATTAACATGTCATACACCACTCGAAGTTTTACACGTGCGCAAGTCGCAAAACAGGACAGTGTCACCTCACCGGTCCGCGTTGGCCCGGAAGGCATTGTCAGTGTCGTTATTAAACCTCAAAGCTGGGACCCGAAAAAAACTATCGGCATGGGTCTTCAGGTTAATTTGTCCACTGACCCTAGCTCTAATTTTTGGGCGAACCTACGGAATATCGGAGACCCGGGTGCCAAGCTGTATAAAGGTTCTGACTTCACAGGATTGATGGAAATGCACATCCATGAAGGTAATACCTACGGGTTTACGAATGTGGCCCCCGGTGCATGGGTTCGGGCATTTATTTATCGACTTGACAAGCTGAGCAAGCCGATCGATGTCGCGGTTCGTACCAGTTTCGGCGAAACATTCCTGGAAACGCCGGTTAGGGTCAAGAATGATGTTATTGAGACCGAAAACGAAAACCAATGGGTGTCTAAAGTCGGCGACAATGCTTAATCATTTTCATGAGTTTGACGCGGCAAAAAATTACCGGTACCCAGGTGGCGATTCCACCCCCGACACCGATTTTGGTCCCTCAACAGGTGGGGCCGCTCGGGGTGGCGGGATATACCGTTTATCGATTAACGCGCGCCCGTAATTATAGTTTGCGTTTTGAACTAAACCTGGGCGTAAACCGGTCGGGGACCACCCTGGATGAAAAGGCGTGGATCACGCTCGCGAGTCATAACGAAAACAAAGACCACCTCGCTTCCGGGGTGGTAAGCCCGCTTCCACCCGGGGCCTGGGTGCGAATCCAGGTTACCCGCCTGACGAGTGTTAAAGGGGCCTGGATACTCACCGGGCCGGGGGTGTGGGACACGAAGTGGTATAGGGCTCCGGTAGAGGATTCCATTCTGTACGCATCCGTGCGGACTTAACCATTTTTTAACTAACCAAGAGGATAACGATGAATATTGTAGAGAAAATAGTAGATATGAACGCCTTCGTTGATGAGGGGCCGTTCATTTCGGACCCGTTGAGGGTGGGCAACGATGGAAAGGCCATGTTTACGGCATGCCCTAAAGGCGGTGATGTGAGCTATGGCATTATGATGCAGGTCAACATTGCCGCTACCGGGCCCGACGGACCTTTCGAGGACCAGTGGGCGTATGTTCCCTACGTCATTGCCGATCACGAAGAGGTGCATTGGCCGACCTCTGGGGTCTATAGTGATCTCATCCCGGGCGCTTTTGTCCGTGTGGTGATCTACTCGGCTGACCTCGCATCACCCCAGGACTCGGTGTCACTTCGCCTCACCCTTCGAACTGAAGCGTTATCCGGTTCGCAATAAGAGGGCTAGGTGGATTCGTTAGTCAACACAGGTGATTTTTCCTGGGCGTCTCCCGATCCCGGGCAAGCTTTTTTGGCCAGTACGGCCGCGAGCTGGTCCGGGGTTGATGAAACCTTCTGGAGCACCGCAGCGCCTGGCGAGCGCAAAGACGGGGGAGGCGGTAGAAGCCGTATTGTCTTACCCACTAGGGGGACCGCGCCGAATAAAAACGAGGAGGTATTAGCCATGACCGCCCTTCTTGCGCTATACTACGTCTATGAATGATAAAGTTAAAAGTAGAAATATACGGGAGAGTCCGGTTGTCCGCGCCACACGCGCGGCTCAGGTGATTGATAACCCGGAGTTTCAGCAAGCGTTCGCCGGCGCGCGAGACGCGATTGTGAATGAAATGGAGCGCTTAACCCTGACGGGTGATAATGACGCCCATGCGGCGCGGCTGGTCATGAAATTACAGGCCGCCAAAGAATTTAAGAGTATGTTTGTCAGCCTGATTGCGGCGGGCGAGAGAGCGGTTAAACGAGAAGAAAGACGAGCCACACCCACGGTGTTCGACCCTTTGGGAAACACTTCAGGAGCTAATAATCAATGAATGAAACAACTTCTTACGCGCCCGTTTCTGAAGGCGGCGACGTACTAAACATTAATCAGGGCGCTGACGCGATTGGCTCCCTGGGGCTGTTTGATGAAAATCAGGCGCCCGCGGTGGAAGAAACTCCGCCAGACCCAACGACTTCTCCTGATCAACCTGTGGAGCGTGACCCAACCGAAGCACCGGAGAGCGAAAGCGACACGGAAACCGGAGAGGACACCCCACCGGAATCAGAAGAGGATGCAGGCAGCGAGAAAGAGAGCGAGACCGACACTAAAGAAGAGGAAACACAGGCACCAATCGAAACATTGTCCCAACTGGTCGACGCGCTAGAAGCCGATGATGGCTTTCTGGCGGGATTAACTGACACGTTTAAGGCCGATGGAAAAGAGGTTACTGTCTCCCTGAGTGAACTCAGACGTGGTTACCAACGTGACGCTAATTATCGACGCCAGACACAGGACCTCGCAGAATCACGACGAGCCCATGAAGAAGAACACGCTACCGCCATTAAAGAGGTGCAGCGTGAAATGGCTCAGGTCGGTCAGGTTTTACAGCAAGGTGAGGCTACCCTGGTGGGGGAACTTAACACGCCCGAAATGGCGGAGTTAAGGCAGACCAACCCCGCTGAATGGGCCGCACGGCGCGAAGAACTTGGTCAACGGATTGCGAAAGTCAAAGAGCTTTTTAATACTGTTGCTGTGCAGTATGACGCTTATCACACGAAAGAAGCCGAAGAACAGAGCCGCCAATTGGCAGAAATGCGGCAACGGGAATCGGATAACCTGATGATCGCCCTTCCTGAATGGGGGGACGAATTAAAAGGGAAAGTGATGTCCTACCTGGGGGATTCCTATGGATACACTTCTGAGGACCTAAACCAGGTGTATGACTCCAGAATTGTGGTGCTGGCCAACAAGGCCAGACTCTACGATGAAATGCAAAAAGTGGGTAAAGCGAGTAAGAAAAAAATTGTCAATCTGCCAAAAACCCAAAAGCCGGGGACAAGTGGACAACCTGCCCCCAGTAAAGAGACTATTAACCTCAGTAAGGCTAAAAAACGCCTTGCTTCGTCCGGTAATGTTCGCGATGCCGCGGAATTAATCGGACTCATATCAAATGGTGATTAAAAATGGCTGTACAAGCAAATGTAGTAAATATCCGCGGTGGCACTAAAGCCACTGGACTGGGTAATAAGGTTCGAGAGGACCTAACCGATATTATTTATAATATCTCCCCCACTGAAAGACCGTTCCACCAAAACGTGGGCCGCGAAAGCGCGTCTTCTGACCTGCACGAGTGGGTGATTGATAGCCTGGCGGACGCGAGTGATTCCAACAAGCACATCGACGGTGATGACTTCGATGGGAATACGCTGACCGTAGGAACCCGATTGGGGAACTACCAGCAAATCAGTCGTAAAGACATCGTCATCTCACGACGGGCTGACATTGTTCGCAAAGCGGGACGACGTTCTGAGCTGAATTACCAGATCGCGAAAGCAGGAAGGGAGCTGCAGCGGGACTGTGAAATGTCCGCGACCGCGAACAAAGTTCCGGTGGCAGGTAGTTCTACCGTTGCACCCGTTACTGGCGGAATCCCCGTCTGGTTGACTACCAACACTTCCGAAGGGACCAACGGTGCAGACGCAGGCCTGGCGACTACCGGTATTCCTTCCGCGGCTTCCGCAGGTTCAGGCACCCTACCCTCGGGTGGGGCCCGGGTTAATGGATCCACAAGGACCATGACCGAAACCCTGTTACTGTCAACCATTGCCAGTATCTACACCGAGGGGGGTGATCCTGACATGATCATGATGCACCCTTCCGCAAAACAACGATTCAGTAATTACATGTTCGCGGCGGACGCCCGCATTGCCACCCAATACCAGGACGCCGGTGCTAAACCTTCCAAAGGCGTCACCGCGGTGGGGGCCGTTGATGTGTACGTTTCTGACTTCGGTGTGCTGGATGTGGTGCCTAACCGTTTTCAGGCGGAGCGGGATCTGTTCGTATTGGACACTGAAATGTGGGCGATCAGCTACCTTGACGGCTACCACGTTGAAAAAATCGGGAAAACCGGTGACAGTGAACGACGCGTTCTGTTGACTGACTGGGGCGTTGTCTCCAAAAACGAAGCCGCGAGCGGCGGTGTGTTTGATTTAAACACCACTGCGTGGACTAAGTAACCCCCTTCGGGTGGGGGTTAGCGCCCCCACCCCTTTTTAACAAAGGTAACCAATATGAGTAATGTAGAAACCGTTAACATCACTATCCGATCCCTGGGCGGCATGTATGCTGCGGGCGGCGTGGAACTTAATGGCGATTGTGCGCTCACCCTTAAAATACGACCCGGTGAAGTGGTGGCGGTCCCTGAAGATCACCCCGCGTGTTCTTATGAAAACGCCACCCTGTTTGAGATTACGCAAGCGGCGGCGACTCGTCCTTTGACGTTCGCGGATGAACACGCCGTGCATGAATATAGGATGGGAAAAAGGGGGGAGATGCCCACGCCTGTTGCGCCGGCCCCGACCACCAATGCTCACGTCCGTAAAGGAAGATCCAGAAATGGGTAAACTCTTTGAGCTGGAATCCAACGGCATCACCCAATCGGCAGGGTATGAAGACGATGGTGACATTATTACCACGGAAAACATTAACCCGGCCGCGTTGAAAACCATTATGGATTCAAACCGGCGGCAGGAGAACCCGTTAAAGCAGAAAAAAGGCGACATGGGCGTCGTGGGTGCGCGCATCCCCATCACCGTGTACCATAATTTCCGAAAACAGTGGAGAGAAGGCCCCCGATTATGGGGAGAGCCCTGGCACGTGTTCCTGAAGAAGCAGTTAAATTCAGCGGAGTGTAACGACATGCGCTTTCTTAAGTTGTAATCCATGACTAATTACGCCATCCTGGAAGTCGAAGCCGCGGAGTGGAGCGCGAAAACGAATTTGGGGCAGTTGATGCCCTCTTTTATTCGTTTAACCGAAGCGCGAATTAACCGTGAGGTGCGCACGCTCGACATGGTGCGGCGCGGGTCCATCACGGTCACGGACGGCGCCGGGCCGTTACCCGAACGATTCCTTGGGTTTCGTTCCGTTGCGGTGGATTTGTCTCAGGAGGTGGACGGCGCACAACCGTCCATTGGATTTCAATCC
>WLWI01000415.1_pt1 | contig 41763 bp, 32 predicted proteins | sample 6701501 | NCBI WGS metagenome assembly WLWI01 (sample SAMN12718690, study PRJNA515312) | sponge metagenome | isolation source: marine sponge | host: Mycale hentscheli | place: New Zealand: South Island, Marlborough, Capsize Point | collected 2014-11-01 | reverse complement strand
GAGAACGCCGATGGAAACACTCATCGACGGTAAAGCGATCTGGAAAGAAAAGTTTGTAAACTAAACTCTATCTGACAGACAGCTACTGATAAACGGGTAACTGTCAGCTCAAGTCTGAACTTCTACACCTTACCAGTTCTCCTCCAGATAACTCTCCTTTTGGAAAGTGAAGCCGGTGATCTTCGCTGTGAATGATGTTCATAATTGGTCTTTATTCTGATTAGAGTAATTTGATGATGTTCTAATAGGTCGGATAGCTATTTGAGATCATATCGTTCTTCTCATTCGTTCCCAGAGCATCGTGAACAGGTGATTGTTTATGGATCCCTATTTTTCTGTCCCTATTTTTCAGCGACGACGTAGGCGATCCAACTGGGGTCATCATCTCCCTTTTCCGTTGGTGAGTATTTGCCATTCCCCTCGCCTGTTTGTTCATCAGTTCCTTCCCAGTAAACGGTGGACTTTGTGAAACCTGCTTCCTGCAACAGTTCCCTAAGCTCCGGTAACGTCCACAAGCGCCAATCATAAGTGAATGCCTTTTTCATTTTCGATCCGTCGTTAAATTTAAAATGGATATGGCAAAGCATGTGCCCATTTATAGGGTTGTACTTTTTTTGATGCCAATAATAGGTAAAGTCATCATATTTAGTTTTCTCCTTAACGGTTTTGTAAGAGTCATATCCACCGTAGGCATCGATAAAAAATAATCCATCCTGTCTTAACCCATCGCGAGCACTGGCGAAATATCGCCGTAGTTGATCCCTGGTTTTAAATAGTTGATAACTAAAGTTCATCGCCAGTATAAGGTCGACAGTCTTGCCGTGCCCCGTTAGGACGTCCTGATTGGTTAATTGGATGCGGTTTCTTTGCTGGTCGTCTAATTTCGAGAGGTTATTGTCAAGCCCCCAATCCAGTACGCTTTGATCGAGATCAAGCCCCACTGCAAAATTGGTTTTCCTTCGTCTTATCCATTCACAACTGGTGTTTCCAGTACCACAAAAATCTTCCCTTAGTAGTTTCGCCCGTTTACCCCGAATGGCCTTATATGTCTCATCAACAATATCTATCTCCGCCTCGACACACTGAACTGCTTTTTCGTAATACTCATGGCGATCTGCGGTTTGTGCAATGGTTGTTTTACCGACTTTTTCGTCAATTTTTTTGCTCCTGTGCCGGTTTTTATCTTTAGAATTGGAGGGCATTATTTTATTGATAGTTTACGTATTAGACATTCGGCTATTTTGCCGTATTTTTGCGATGAATGTGCTCCAAATTTTATGGGGTACTTGTCATCTTTCTGACAAAAACAACTTATTAGCCTACTGGCATTCCTTTGGTCATTGCTTTGAGGTAATGGCGGCACTGGACTAGTGGATTAATGTTGGTTGTGGGATAATCTCATTAGTGGTTATATGAGAAATAAGACGCTCATTAGAGAGCGGTTGGTGGTAAGTCATAAAACTAACGAGGCGCCTTTGCATCTGTTTTTTGTGACTTTATTAACACGCTTTCTAAGATCAGATTATCTGCACTTTACTGTTGCTAACTGGTGGTGTGACCTCGGGTTCTCGCGAGAAGGCTTTTCGCAGGATTCGTTACTTGAGTTCGTTATGCAGAGGGGACTCGATATGAACATGTATCCAGAGAAGATGCGCGCGGACATGGAAAATATAATGGCTGACGTATCTGTACTCAAACCAAATCTAACTTAGACGAGAAGAGATATTCATATGGATGATAACAAGCGTAAAGCACTTGATGCCGCACTTGGGCAGATAGATCGACAGTTTGGCAAAGGTTCCGTAATGAGATTGGGGGATTCTTCGATCTCCAAAGACATTGAGGTTTTCTCCACCGGTTCGATTGGTCTTGATATTGCGCTGGGAGTTGGTGGTTTGCCTAGGGGAAGGGTCATTGAGGTTTATGGACCTGAGTCTTCAGGCAAGACAACCTTGACATTATCAGTCATCGCTGAAGCGCAAAAGAAAGGTGGTACCGCGGCGTTCATCGATGCGGAACATGCGTTAGATCCTTCATATGCAAAGAAGTTGGGAGTCAATATTGATGATTTGTTGGTTTCTCAGCCCGATACCGGAGAACAGGCGCTCGAGATTGCGGATATGCTGGTTCGATCTGCTGCGGTAGATGTTGTGATTGTCGATTCTGTTGCAGCATTAACACCCAAGGCAGAAATTGAAGGAGACATGGGGGATACCCATGTTGGGCTACAGGCGCGCCTAATGTCGCAGGCGCTGAGAAAACTGACTGGTAACATCAAGCGTTCAAATACCATGGTGATATTCATCAACCAAATCAGAATAAAAATTGGTGTGATGTTTGGTAATCCTGAAACTACCACGGGCGGTAATGCGCTGAAGTTTTACTCTTCGGTTCGAATGGATATAAGGCGAATAGGTGCGATTAAAAAGGGTGATGAAATCCTTGGTAACCAAACTCGGGTTAAAGTAGTTAAGAATAAGGTAGCGCCACCATTCAAACAGACGGAATTCGATATTCTGTATAACCAAGGTATCTCAAAACATGGTGAGTTGATTGATCTTGGTGTTGAAGTGGGCGCAGTGGAGAAGTCAGGCGCTTGGTATAGTTATGGTTCTGATCGTATTGGGCAAGGGCGTGATAATGTGAGAGAGTTTCTGAAAGAAAATCCGCAAATGGCAGAAGAGATCGAACGCACTATTCGTGAAAAGAAAGGTTTAGTGACTCCTGCTGAAAAAGAGGCACCAGAAGCCAAGGGGACAAAATAGTAGCAAATGCTATCGACGTTAGAGTGATTTGTATCTTCTACAGTTGACTCCGGTGTTTTGGAAATGTGCTCTATAAAAACGACCCTGTTTACTTAGCATTGGCCCGAACTTAAGTGGCTCAAAGGATCCGGAATGTCTGATGAATTAGAAAGCGCACATCTGGCTGATACTCTTAAAGACGAATACAACGCCATTCGGGAAAAGGCATTTGGTTTGCTCGCGAGGCGTGAGCACAGTGAATTTGAGTTGCGTAGCAAACTTTGTCCCTTGGCATCCCCAATGTTGATCGATGAATTGATAGGACGCCTTATTCAAAAGAACATACAATCTGACCTACGTTTTGCTGAAATGTTATGCCGTTCAAGGTTTAATCAGGGTAAAGGCCCGCTTAAGTTGTATCATGAGCTTAGTCAGAATCAGATTGATTCATGCATTGTTGAGCAGGTGATGAAACCCTACGAAGATGGATGGCGGGATTTGGCGAAACAGGTCAGAGAAAAAAAATTTGGCACAGCCCCTGTGGATAATTACCGCGAGTGGGCTAGGCAAGCACGATTTCTGCAACAGCGGGGATTTAATGCTTCACACTTTGATGATTTCGCTGGGTGATCTCCATTCTAGCTGAATTTCTTTAGAAAACCATGGAAGGTTTTAATGAAAGACTAAAAATGAAAACAACCGAGATTAGACAAAAGTTTATTGAGTATTTTTCTGGACACCAGCATGAGCCAGTGCCCAGTAGCTCGCTTGTGCCCGGTAACGACGCGACGTTGCTTTTTACGAATGCGGGTATGGTGCAATTCAAAGATGTATTTTTGGGTGATGAATCCAGAGAATATCAACGGGCAGTGACCTCACAGCGCTGTGTGCGAGCCGGGGGTAAACACAATGATCTTGAGAATGTCGGGTATACAGCAAGGCACCATACCTTCTTTGAAATGCTGGGTAACTTTAGCTTCGGTGATTACTTTAAACACGATGCAATCCGTTTCGCGTGGCAACTATTGACCGGAGAATTTGGAATATCGCCGGAGAAGTTATGGATTACCGTCTTTGAGGAAGATGACGAAGCGGCAGAAATATGGATTAACGATATGGGTGTGTCTCCAGAGCGTGTTACTCGAATTGGGGCTAAGGATAATTTCTGGCAAATGGGTGACACGGGGCCCTGTGGTCCGTGTTCCGAAATTTTCTTTGATCACGGCCCAGAGGTAGAAGGTGGGCCCCCTGGAACGCCTGAGGAAGATGGAGATCGTTTCGTGGAAATTTGGAACCTAGTTTTCATGCAATACAATCGTAGTGCTGATGGAACACTCGAGCCTTTGCCAAAACCATCTGTTGACACTGGTATGGGATTGGAACGAATTGCTGCGGTCTTGCAAGGAGTCCACAGTAACTACGAAACAGATATGTTTCAAAAGCTGATTAAGAAAACAGCGCTTGTGGTGAATTCAGCGGATCTGAATAACAAATCACTGAGAGTCATTGCTGACCACATTCGATCAACATCGTTTCTCATTGTTGATGGCGTTACGCCTTCCAATGAAGGTCGGGGCTATGTGCTTAGACGAATTATTCGTCGTGCGGTGAGACATGGTTATCAGTTGGGGTGCCAGCATGCGTTTCTGCATGAACTGGTCCAGCCTTTAGTTGAGGAAATGGGGGATGCGTACCCTGAATTAGGAGACAAGGCCCCGCTAATCGAAAAAATGCTGAAGCAGGAAAACGAAAAGTTTAATGAGACATTGGAACTTGGACTGAAAATTCTGGATCAGGAAATAGAGTTGTTGCAAGACGCAGTGATTCCTGGCGCAGTGGTGTTTAAGCTTTATGACACCTTTGGGTTCCCATCAGATCTGACTGCCGATGTGGCTCGGGAGCGTAACCTGCAGATTGATTCGAACGGATTTAACGAGGCCATGGAACAGCAGCGATCTCGCGCTCGTGCCGCCAGCCAATTTGTGCAGGGTGGCCAAATAAGAGTCGATGACGTTTTGCCGACTACTTTTGTAGGCTATCATGAATTGGATAGGACTATGACGGTGCGGGCTTTGTTGAAAGATGAGGCTCCGGTTTCTGAGCTAAATGATGGAGACGAAGGCATTCTGGTTGTTGGTGAAACACCGTTTTATGCAGAGAGTGGTGGTCAGGTTGGTGATACTGGAAGGGTCGTTTTTCCTGATGGTATATTTCAGGTAACGAATACCCAGTATTTGGCCAATAAAATCATCGGGCATTATGGTTTAGCGATCGGTCTTATTCGCCTGAATGAAACGGGTGAGGCTGAGGTGGATTCTGCTATGCGCAGTATGACTGCGAATAATCATTCGGCGACTCATTTGCTACACGCTTCTTTGAAATCAGTATTGGGTGAGCACGTTCAACAAAAGGGATCATTGGTTGATGCTAATCGTTTACGTTTTGATTTTTCCCACTTTGAACCAATATCAAAAAGCGATTTGATCAATATTGAGCATTTAGTCAATCATTATATTCGTGAAAACCACTTGGTGTCTGAAAATCAGATGAAATTGGACGATGCTAAGGCAGCGGGAGCTGAAGCGCTTTTCGGGGAAAAATATAGCACTGATGTCCGAGTCATTAGAATGGGAGAACGCTCATTTGAACTATGTGGTGGTACCCATGTAAATCGCACCGGAGATATTGGTTTCTTTAAAGTAACAAATGAAACAGGAATAGCTGCGGGCGTTCGTCGAATCGAAGCGATGACAGGAAAATCGGCAGAATCATATGTTTTTTCTCAAGTAAGTATTATCGATCAAACTGCTTCGGCACTAAAATCCAGCCCGGATGAGATGGTGGGGCGAATATCGAGCTTACTTGCCCAACAAAAAGAACAACAACAGCAAATCCGTTCTTTGCAAACCCAATTGGCGACGTCGGGGCGCGCTGGTAGTGATTTGGTGAAAGAGGTGGCGGGAATCAAGGTCGTGGTAATTAGACAGGATGACACGGATGTGAAATCCCTAAGAATGGCAGTGGATCAATGGAAGGACAAATTACAAAGCGGAGTTGTATTGGTTTGCGGGGCTACAGATGGCAAAGTTACGCTCATAGGGGGCGTCACTAATGATCTGTGTGACGAATATCACGCTGGTGAGTTGATCAGATTGCTGGCTGGATTAGTGAAAGGAAAAGGAGGTGGAAAACCAGCTTTGGCTCAGGGTGGAGGTGCTGACGTTGAAGGTTTAGCGAAAATTGAAAATAGTGTGCATGAATGGATTAAATCAATTAGCTAAAACGTCTTTTTATACTTTACATTTATCCTAAGAACGGCTCTAATACGCCGCCTAATAAACAGTAGCAGAGTTAAGATTGTCCCTTATTGTTGAAAAATATGGTGGTACTTCGGTTGGGTCTCCTGAAAGAATCCAAGTTGTAGCAAAGAATGTAGCGGAGTCTGTCGCCAAGGGAGACAGGGTTGTTGTTGTGGTTTCTGCTATGAGCGGTGAGACGAATCGCCTGTTGTCTTTGGCCAATGAAGTGAATTCCAAACCATCCAATCGGGAGTTGGATGTGCTCGTTTCTACTGGCGAACAAGTGACCATCGCTTTGTTAGCGATGGCTTTGCATTCTCTCGGTGTGGGAGCTCGCTCATATACTGGTCCTCAGGTAAAAATTCTGACTGACAATATCCATGGTAAAGCCAGAATTGTCCATATTGATTCCGACAAAATGATGAACGACCTTAATAACGATCAGGTAGTGGTCGTTGCTGGTTTTCAAGGCGTTGATGAAGGGGGCAGTATTACCACGCTGGGAAGAGGTGGGTCGGATACCACTGCTGTTGCTTTGGCTGCGGCGCTTAAAGCGGACGAATGTCGAATTTATACGGATGTTGACGGTGTCTATACAGCCGATCCTCGCGTTGTATCGGAAGCCAGACGTCTAGGTCGAATTACGTTTGAAGAAATGTTGGAGTTGTCTGGAGCGGGAGCTAAAATACTACAGCTTCGCTCAGTGGAGTTCGCTGGGAAATATAATGTTCCTCTCCGGGTGCTGTCTTCTTTTGAGGGAGGACCTGGAACACTAATTACCTATGAGGAGAGTTCAATGGAGCAGCCTTTGATTTCGGGCATTACTGCCAATATGGATGAGGCAAAAATTACAGTACGGGGTGTTCCTGACAAGCCCGGTATCGCTTACAGTATTATTGGCGCAGTATCAGACGCCCATATTAATGTTGATATGATAGTTCAAAATGTGGGGTCTGATGGACTGACTGATTTTACCTTTACCGTTAGTGGCGCTGATCTGGAGAAAAGCGTTGAGCTTCTCACTCCAGTGGTAGATAAGTTAGATGCGCAAACAGTGATAGGAGACACTAACCTTGCCAAAATATCCGTGGTAGGAATAGGAATGCGCTCTCATGCCGGAGTTGCAACAACGATGTTTCAAGCCCTTGCTGATAAATCTATCAATATACAAATGATTTCAACTTCAGAGATTAAGATCTCTGTAACAGTCGATAAAGAATATGCAGAATTGGCCGTTAGGACGCTGCATAAAGCCTTCGGTCTGGAACATCTTACTAATGATTTGTTATAGGGGGTTGTAAGAACTGAGGAAATTGTTTATTTTCCGGGCCTGACACCTAGGTGCCATGGTTTTATGGATATGTATCAATTGATGTCTATTAGTATGTTAATAAACACAGGAGCAGAGCAAAATGTTAATCTTAACCCGTAGAATAGGTGAATCGGTTTATATCGGAGATGAAGTACGTTTGACGGTTTTGGGTGTTCGTGGAAACCAAGTTCGAATTGGGATTAATGCACCGAAAGATGTGCCCGTTCATAGGGAAGAGATCTACCATAGGATCAAGCATGAGCAGGATGGTGCTGGTGGCAATAGTGGAAATTATGAAAAAGATGATTATGATGATCCGGATTTATATGATCATCCAGATCCACACAACTCCTAACTAGTGAGATCTTGTATCAGGACGCGCGACGAGTTTGCTGTCGTGCTTATTGAATAACTAGGAGTTGAATAACGGCTTTTTGTAAGATTGGTTTGTATACGGAGAGGTGGCCGAGTGGCTGAAGGCGCGCCCCTGCTAAGGGTGTATACGTTAACGCGTATCGAGGGTTCGAATCCCTCTCTCTCCGCCACAATCAAACCTAGGATACCCAGATGTAATTGCATTTCACAATGAACTTGGGTATGATCCGCGCTCAATTTTTAGGAGCAGGTTGGATCAATATATACTGAACCTGAGGAGTTAGGTTCTAGTTGTAATTGAAATGCCTGCTTTGATGTAAGATCTGCACGTCTTCTGAATTTTTATGAAGTAGCTAAAAGCGCCCGTAGCTCAGCTGGATAGAGTACCTGGCTACGAACCAGGGGGTCGGAGGTTCGAATCCTTCCGGGCGCGCCACTTAGATGCTAGTTTTAGAGATATTTTGTTTGCAGTGCGTTTTTAGCATTTTAGGGTAATTGAAAAACAAACTGAGAACGGACTCGGTGAGCGTTGAAGAAAGTCCACACGCTTAAAAGCGCAGCGCTTCACTGCTCATTACATGCCATTTTGAAAGGGCCAGAAGGGAGTTTGGGACCTATGGTATCGCACGAACAATAAAAATTGAGTTAGCCGGTTGTCTGATCGGCTGTTTCTACGTTCTTCTGCATAGCGGACAAGGCATGCGCCAAGTCGACTATAGTGGTTTTCTCGGCTGCGTGGCCTATTTGTGCATGCAATGACGTTGGAAGTCCAGCTACCTCGGCCAGATTTGGAATTCGCCCTAGTTGCATAAAGCTTCCCTTGAATAGCTGAGTTGAGATTTGAAAAAGCACTTGTCCCCATGTTCTGGCAATGTCAGGGGACAACGGTTGCAAATTTTTTGGATTTTGAACAGGATCCCCTCACCGCAACGGTTTGTCGGAACTCGCTTATGTATTCTGCCACTGTGGAGCGCGTTTTTCGATGAAGGCAGAAATCCCTTCTTTAGCATCCTGCGCTAGCATATTCTCTACCATCACGCTCGAAGCATAGGTATAAGCCTCCGGTAACGACATCTCACGTTGTTGGTAAAAGGCACGCTTTCCTGTGGCCAGCGTCATGCTAGACTTCGATGCGATCTTTTGAGCCAATTCTAGGGTGGCACCGCGAAGGTCTTCGTCCGATACAACTCGATTAATCAGACCTATTTCAGCGGCTCGCGCAGCAGACGTCATATCACCAGTCAACAGCATTTCCATGGAGTGTTTGTTAGAGAGGTTCCGAGACAAGGCAACCATTGGCGTTGAGCAGAAAAGCCCAATATGAACCCCTGGGGTGCTGAACTGTGCACTGTTCGAAGCAATGGCGAGATCGCAGCTTGCCACTAGTTGACAACCAGCGGCCGTTGCCACGCCAGCGATCTCGGCAATTACCGGTTTAGAACAGTTCACAATTGACTGCATCACGCCGGAACACAGCGCCATCATATCGGTGAAATAGGCTTGCCCTTGGTCGGGTTCTGACCGTTTCGCTGTCATTTGCTTAAGGTCATGCCCCGCACAGAAGGCAGGTCCATTCGCCGCCAAAATTACCACGCGGGTTGCCGCATTGTCCGAAGCATCGGCAAACGCTGCGCCCAGTTGCTCCAGCATCGACTCAGACAGAGCGTTACGCCGACCAACATCATTGAGTGTCACGCGAAGAATTCCTTTTTCGTCGAGTTCTCTCAACAAGATATCAGGTGAATATACAGTATGGGTCATAGTTTCAATTTACTATTAGTAGTCTCAAATAATGTGCATTTCAATACTTTCGGGCAACGTGTTCGCCAGAGTTGAGTCAGGATGCAATTGATGACGCATCGCCTCCAGCGTTGCGTCCTTTATCCTGAAGCCGCCATTGAAACTGACTATGGAAGTCAACGAGGGCAGCCACCATTTTACCTTAGGGATTCTTTCCAAGATAGGCTGCTGCGCTATCCTAACAAAGCTCGCCATAAGTCAACCGGGCATCCAAAGGCAGAGAAATAGAAACGTCATTTTAATAGCCTTGAGGTCGCAACAGATCGCGCTTTCGGTGCTGGTTGTGTCTGTGCCCTAAATCTGGAGGGAGTGTACCGGCAGCTCAAAGTTATCGGTGTAGCGTAAACATGATTGTTAGAAAGCCGACCTAGATGTAAATCGGATGCTGAGCGTTACCAACACAGTTGAATGGAAAGTCTAACCATGCGGTTTCTCCTTAGCCGGCTGATGCAATTTTTTTCTTTGGATCGTAGAACGGTGTTTCTACAACGATTGCTGCCACTACGCCCAAAGCACTTTGAACCTCGAGAGCCGTGCTGATCTCAGTGCAGCTCTTCGAAACCATTGCCAATGCGATGTTCTTCTTAAGGCGAGGGGAGTAAACAGCAGATGTCACACTGCCGACAGTTTTCCCATCCTTAACAATTCCCCAGAAGCGCGTGTTCGGCCCTTTGAGAGGAGGGCCTTCGATGATTAACCCTACTTGCTTGCGGGCCACACCGATGTCATGGATTTTTTGTAATGCGGATTTGCCAATAAACTCAGCCGCCATATTCAAATCAACAAGCCGGCCTATTCCGAGCTCATAAGGATTAGTATTAATGTCCGCATCAGCATGATAGGAGAGCATACCTCCCTCAATACGACGTATGGACGAGGTGTGGCCGGGTTTGAGGCCGAAAGGTTTGCCTGCAGCCATAATCATTTCCCATAAATCGTTACCACGAGAACCATCTCGTAAATACAGTTCATAGCCGAGTTCACTTGACCATCCAGTGCGAGATACAATTAGTGAAATGTTGTTTAATTCAACCTCCCGTAGCCAGTAATAACGCAAGTCCATGATGCCCTCCCCGAATAAGGCCTTCATGATATCGCCAGATTTCGGCCCTTGTAGCTGTAAGGGAGAGACATCGGGTTCAGCAATGGTAACATCCATACCTGAATGCACTGCGACACCCTGCGCCCACAACAATATGTCACTGTCTGCAAGGGAAATCCAGAAGCGGTTTTCCGCCAGTCGTAGCAGAACAGGGTCGTTAAGAATGCCCCCCTCAGCGTTGGTGATCAAGATATATTTGCACTGCCCTACCGCAAGATTTGAGAGGTCTCGTGGTGTGAGCATCTGAACGAATTGCGCAGCATCAGGACCCGTGATTTCCACCTGACGCTCAACCGCTACATCGCACAAGATCGCATCATTGATCAGGTTCCAGAAATTCTGCTCTGGATCACCAAAATCGCGTGGGATATACATGTGATTGTAAACTGAAAATGCTTGAGCACCCCAACGGACTGTTGCGTCAAAATAGGGGGATTTTCGAATTTGGGTACCGAAACCAAAATCATCTGCGTTTGCCATAATGTTTGTCTTTTCTGATGTAGCGCTAAGTTGGCCGTGAAGGGTGTATCGAATTCAACAAAATACTATCAGTAAACGCGCACTATAATGGGCTCTAGTTTTTGCAAAGAAAGACCAAATGGTTTTATTTTCTTTGCGGTTCAAACCGTTTGGTCTCTTTACAGCTCAGCGAGCCGATATACTTCTCAGAGAGTTTCCTTTGGAATCAATTTCGAAAGATTTGGTTTGGACGATTTGATCTCTCGGGTCACTATGTAGGTCATAAAACGGTCAATCCCCAATTCCGCTGAGAGTATCGTATCCATCAAGACTTGGAATGCTGCAAGGTTTGGGGTAATCACCTTCATCACATAGTCAGTTCCACCGCCAGTCGCGATACATTCCACCACTTCGTCCAAGTTGCGGACATGTGTTTCGAATCGGTCAAAATCTGACTTTCGATGATTTTCTAGCGACAGAGTCACAATGACTTGAGTGAAATCAGCAATAAGACCAAGTGCTATGTCGGCATGATATCCACGTATCAATCCTGCCTTATTGAGCTTGCTCAATCGGGCCCAGCAAGGTGTTGGAGAGAGATTGACTGCCTCCGCCAACTTGGTTTTGCTCAGATAACCATTCCGCTGCACCGCACTAAGTATGCGAATATCAGTGGCGTCAAGATCAACCTTTTTCATTTCTTGAGTTTTTCATGGAAGTGTAGCGCTGGAGTATATATCGGTTAGGGGCGATGAAGGATTCGGGAATTGGGGTATTAGACAGTTTAGTTTCATAGGCCTAATTTTCAGCATTGCCCAAATCTGTTTGTGCTAAAACTAATCTGATTGGCGTACTTGTTAGAAGATTAGTAGTGCAATCTAGAAAGCCATCCAGCAATAAAAAAGCCGCGATGTCACTTGTCTATTTCTTCGTTTAAGCTTTGACTAAAAGCTTGATAACATTAAGCACATACACTAGATCGCTTACCGCCGAGTGACCTAACCGCGACTTTCACAATTTTATCGCTTTGAATGAATCGGGTAGTAGGGTCATCTTCAGACGCCATGTGAATGATTACCTCTGGGTGTGTTGGTCGATGTGAGTCAGCTGCCTCTTCGACCTCAATAGTCGAATCTTGAGTGTTCATAGTCTTTCCCCAGATAACTGAACTTAAGAGAGACTTAGAATTGAGGAGTAACCAAGGTCAGCTCTCGCCGAAGTGCCGCATTTCTTCACCATCAGCATTATTGAGTTGCTCAATAGCTTTGTTTAACTCGGTTTGCACAAGGGACAAGCCCTGCGCATGTTTCTTTGGAGAATCGCTAAATCTAGGCTCATTGATAAATTGTTCTAATTGCCGGCTACATCGCAGTGCAATGTGACGTGCGTACTCCGCTGAGGCGATATTGGGTGGGTCCGCGTGAAAAAGCTGTCCAAGAGCGGTGTAATCAGGTATATGTTGATCTGCATAGCTAAAGCCGTTGACTAGAGTGATTCGCTCTCCTTCCTTACGAAGCCCTTTCGCTTGATGAACCACATAGTTGCCTTGCATTAGCACAGAGTAACCCGGACCTGGCATATCAGGTGATTCGATCCGGTTATGCGGAAAGGACTTCCCTGATGCATAAATCTCGCCCATTTCCTTGCGCGTGCCCTTGAAATATTGAAACTCACCGCCTTCGACTGATTTGGGATCCGTTACAAACATCACAGTGTCAACTTGTAAAGTGTCGTAGTGCCATTTGTCGATGTTTTTACCGACGGTTAATGGTTGGTAATTTAGGTGGGCTATTTGGTGACCCATGGCTAAAGGCAATAAAGGAGTTTCCATAATGCCTGACAAGTGCTCGATGTACTCTGGGCACATACTGAAGTCCCTCAAGAATTTTGATCGATACACTCCTCCGCGGGTATTACGCGCAACCCTGGGGTTAGAGGTTGTAAAGGCTTCTAGTTGTTTGCAGACGTGCAACATCGTCTCAACACCCTCATCACTTAATACACGAAAGCAAGACGTTGCTGCTACCTGTGTCGGCGTTGTAGCCGCAATTTCTTCACCGTAACCGAGGTCTGTCAAGCTGAGTGTTGAGGCTGGCTTTTCAAGGGCTAAGTGACGAGCAGGGTCAAACACCGGATCATCTTGAATGGGCTCGTAACCGGGGCCGATCAAAGGGTGTAAATGGAGATTGACGTCGTAGTGATGCATGGCGGTGTACTGTAGTTGTTGAGAGACGATGACTCACCTTGAAGAAGTAACTTACAACTCTTTGCTCGGTCACTCGGTGGGCCCTAGCGGCCAGCATGAGTGTGTCGGCTAATACCGATTCGTACATGCCGAAACTCTAACGAGTATCCCATGGATGGTGTCTGAATTCAAAAAGATGTGCGATTTAGTTTGAATATTCAGACCCTTGAATGAGCGGTAGTGTAATCTGAGGTCTGTAATTTAGCTTTCTATTGCAGCTTCGCTATTGGCTTTGGCTTCGTTCGCTACGCTCACTTCGCCTAAGCCAAACGAACATCGCTAAAGAAATAAATTACAGACCTCAGGGTACACTACCAGCTACACTTTTGGCGCTGTTAAATTTTACCATACTCATATATATTAGTACTTGATAAGGTTTGGGTTTTTGATTTTCGCTTTTGTCGTCAGTAACTCAATGATAGGTCACTATTTGCTGATTCTGTTCGAGTAAATGTTGTTCGGGAAACGATCAAGTTTTATCATCAGGCAACAACTAAGCCATAACAGAATTCGCGTTTTCGACCATGCCTTTGCGTTTGTGTTATTTGCTGTTAGTGCCTAGTTCGTGCCATTGAATTGACAGATGCCGTTACAAATAAAAATGAAAAAAATACTTGTGGTTGACGATAGTCAAACGATTCTGCATGAAGCCACGGATGCATTGGAGCGTGCGGGCTATGAGGTATTTACAGCCTCCAATGGATTCGAAGCGATTACCCAAATTACCGATCATCACCCTGATCTAGTTTTCCTCGATATAGTCATGCCCAAACTGGACGGATATAAGACCTGCTCTCTGGTTAAGAGCAATCAAACATACAAAGATATTCCTGTGGTGATGGTGTCCAGTATGACTGGGCTTTTTGATAGAGTTAAAGGCCGACTCGTTGGAGCCGAAGACCACATTAACAAACCATTTGTCAAAGAAGAGCTGCTGGATGCGGCGAAACGCTACCTGTGATGAATGGCGTCTGTGATATTGTCCTAATTTGCCTCTGCCAGCGGGAACTCGGAATAATGGAAAGTCGAATGTCAGTAACCAGAATCTAAAGTGGCTAATTTAAATAGTGTTCCAAAACGATGATGGATAGTGCATTCGCTATTGGCCTCCTCGGTATAATTCGCAGATCTTATATAGAATAGTGAACACTTCAAATATGCAACCGTTGGAGTTGTTTAGGCAATTGGAACTCTTGAGCCAGGGTAATGCGGTGCTTGGTGAGGACCAATTATTCGTTGAATCTTGGCGCGGTTTTACTTTCAGTATCGATGAGTTGAATCTGGCAGTCCCCTTCATGGGGCAATACGAGATATTTCCTTGTGGAGGATGTAGCCCCTTACCAATGGTAAAGCCTTGGGTAAGAGGTATGACGAATATCAGGGGTGAAATTTATACGGTGATTGATTTTGCTCAACTTATTGGGCGAAGACCAGTGAAAGTGAGCTCTGGGGCGAATTTGTTGGTGCTGGCGGAGGGGCGACTCAAGAGTGCATTGTTGTTACAGAACAAGGTTAGTTTGCGGTCTTTTGATCATGATATTCCCCGCGGAGATGTGAATGATGTTGAGCCTGGATTAAGGCCTTATCTAAATTCATTTTTGATGGAGGGGCTGCAAAGGTGGTGTGTGATCGATATGCGAATACTTACCAATAGTGAGTTGTTCGCGAATATAGGTAGATAAGAGGGAAGGTAGGTAAGACAGATAAAAATGAATGCGCGGCTATTATTGGCAGATATTTCTGAGTCAATGGTTGGGATCATAACCGCAGCCATTTTGGGTGGGCTGTGATAAAAATGAGCTGTTTTCCCGATACGCGTCATGTCTGACTTGATCAATCAAACGTTCACTTGCCTCATCGCTGGAACTCTGCATATATGAAAGATAAGTCGGCGTATTCAAAACGAACTGGAAATCCAACGGAGCACGGGCTGTCTGAGATGAAGAGTGCTCTGCAAGATGATGGATCAGGATTTGCCGATTCTACTGCGAAATCTATTCATAACCAGAGTGGTAATAATTCGGAAGCAAATGCGTTGGGGCTAAAAATGGAGGCTGTCGATTCCGGCGAGACTGCTTTTTCAAGCGCCACAATATCAAAAAATAGACCTAGGGACATCAACTGGGCTTCGGTGTTATGGCTTTTTGTTTTGCTCGTCGCTTCAGCCGCGCTCTTTTATGTCGAATATCAGCGATTTAACGCAGAGAAAGTCAAAGGTATGCTGTCAGAAACAGCGCAAAGTCTGCAAATTAAAATTAGGGATGTCGCTCTTCAAACATCACGTATTAGAGAAAGCTCCCCTGAAGAGCGTATCAGTCTCAATGCACTAAAAAGCGATGCGCTTAGCGAATTGACGAAGTTTGAGAGGATCCTCCCTCTTGGCTTATCTGTGCGGGACGCCAATGAGACTAGTCAGCTAACAGCGATTAGTCGCTTGAAATACACCATCTTTCCAGAGATTGATTTATTGTTAAAAAATCACTTGGTGTTGGATTCGACATGGGATGATGTCGAGTCGATGGATGATTTGATATTCAAACTTTCGACTCAACTAAATTTGATGATTGGTCAGGTCGTTGAGCAGCGTTTAGGAGAAGGAGTGGCAGCGCTGCTTGGTGAGCAGAATGTCCTGCTAGAACGGGTGAAGTCGAATGCAGGTTGGTTGGTCAGAGGCCGGACTGGGATTGGTCTATCGGTAAGCTTGGTAAAAGCAGACATGATGAAACTTGAGTCCAATAACAGATTGTTGCTGGAGAATGGCCGCGAAATCATTGGGGCATGGCCGGCCGAGCTACTCGACGATTTCGCGCAGCTTGATGATAGTGTGGGCGATATGTTGAAGCCAGTGGAGGCCTCGTTTTGGCTACAAAATTCTGTAGATAGAGTAACCGAGAATAGTTTGGTTTTGGCGAAACTCCTTGATCAGTTAGAGTTGGATATCGCTACTTCGGCAGTATTTGTAAACCATTGGATCTTTAACCAGCGCATACGTTTTGTGCTAATCGCACTAGCGCTAATGTCGCTGGCTTGCTTTGCGCGAGTTTCAGGTAATCGTGGTGGAACCCCGTCGAACTCTGATGATTATCAGGGCTCGATTTCCACTGCTGCAATTGATCAATTGATTGTCGATCTTCAAGAATTTACCAATGGAGACCTGACAGTGCATTCGGAAACTAGCGATGAAATGGCCGATGCGCTTACGAAGTCAGTTAATTTCGCTGTGAAAAGTATGCGATTGATGGTTGAAGAAATTCGATCTGCATCTTGGGATGTAGACGAATGCACAAAGGAGATGGGTTCTCTTATTTCAAGATTCCGGTTAGATAATGAAACTCAATATGCTCAGGTTGCGGGTATTTATGGTGATGTTAGAAAGGTAACTGACGTGATCGACTTTTTTTACAAGAATGCTTCCGAATCCTCCCAATGGTTGAGTGTTTCGGTTGATGCTGCGACGGAAGGGGCAAGCAATGTGCGGCAGACCGTACAGGGGATGGGGGCTGCGAGAACTCAGGTACAGGATACACTTGGACGATTGCGCCGACTGTCTGACCATTCACAGCAAATTAGCGATCTGACTAAAGGTATTCAGAGTGTTTCTGAACGAACCAATGTGCTGTCTCTCAATGCGTCTATTCAGGCCGCAATGGCCGGGGAGGCTGGAAAGGGTTTTGCCGTAGTGGTGGAAGAAGTTCAAAAGTTAGCTGAAAGATCGGCGGATGCTTCAGGTAGAATAGAGGAGCTGGTGAAAAATATTAATCAGGATATCAACAATGCGGTTTTTCTCATGGAAACAACGACCAAAGAAATTGCATCAGGGGTTCGAATGACTGATGAAACCGAAGCCGTGTTTGACCGAATTAAATCAACGAATCAACAGTTAATGGGATCGATTAGTCAGTTCTCAGGCGGCTCCGAGGAAGAGTTGGAAACGATGGAGTCGATCAGTGACCGCATTGAAATGCTAAATATATCTTCCCGTCGAAACAATTCTAATGCGTCTGAAGTGGCAAATGCGATGGGACAGCTAAAAATAGTGGCACAAAGATTGAATCGGTCTATTATGGGTTTTAGGGTGGATTAACCATTGTTTCTAATTTTATTTCTTTCGCTGTGTATAACAAATAGGCAAGTATAGCCAGATGAGCATTCCGTCTTGTGGTCCACAAATGTTTGGTTGGGTTAAGCCTGAGCTGTGGGAGTATATTAAGCGGATAGAAAATAGCGCGACCAGAGTTCGACATGGCGCTGACATCGTCACGTTAAATGTTGCTTCTGACTCCCTGCACAAAGTATATGGCATCCTACGAATTCTGGACTTAAACGCTATCTGTCTGTTCGTTGAGGACCTAGCATTGTTGAACCAACGGATGGTTGAGCAGGGTGACTCAAGTCAGATGGAACATATGCTCTCTAGGTTTATTGTCGGGATCGGCGAGGTCAAAACATACCTTTATGCTATTGAAAGTGAATCACCCCAATCACCCTTAGCGCTAGTTGCCTCCATTAATGCTGTTCGAAAGCTGACAAACCGAACTAGATTGGCATTGTATGATTTGTTTGCTCCTTCGCTGGACCTTAATCTCAAAATTTCACACGAACGAACACTTCGTCTGACCGACTCTGAGAGAATTAACCTCCTTTTTCACTTACGGCAAAGATTCAGACAATCGCTGTTACATTGGTTAAGCCATGATAATCAGCAGGGGATGTTGTCTAACATTTCAGAGGTACTAGATCAGCTAAAGCAGGTCAGTAAAATTGATGTTTTAAAAGCACTGTGGGTGGTTGCAAAGGATTTCGTCGACGTGATGCGTCGTGGAGAACTATCAGTTTCCAATGAAGTGAAAGCGCAGTTTGCTAATCTTGACCTCGAAATTACTCGAATGAAAGATGAGAGTAACGAATCGATCAAACAAAACCCACCTCAAGAATTGCTTAAGCAGATGTTATTCTACATCGGTAGTGGGGTAAGTAACGCGGTTCAGGCTGGTGGGTTGGTTCACTCTGAGGTGTACGAACAAACTAGGTTGGAACAATGGTTTGTTTTTAGTGCCGAAGACACTAAGGGAATACGTGATCGAGAGCTTGAGAGAAAGTTGGGGGAGCTAGCCGATGTTTTCAGCTCTTCCGAACTGTACTTGTTGGAAACAGGGCTGGAGGAGTGTCTTACTGGAGATAAGTCCAGCGATACCAATGTATCTTTTCTTTCGTTGTTACAACTTCTAGAAGGAGAGGCCCGTGAAAGAGGAATTTCAGATCTTGCGAATTTGGTGGAAACGATTATGTCCACGATCAAGACATTCTTTTACGCAGGCCGAAATGTTGATGGATCGAACAGTGATTTGCGATTAGCGTCTGCTGTGTTGGTGTCGATTGATGGATTACGTCGCCCCCCAGTGTCTTCGGTCCAGTGGTTGTCGACCGTCAACGCTTGCAGAAGCGATCTCCTTGCATTGATCGGTGATGGCGATGATGAGTTTAAGGGGATTGTGGTAGATGCACGATATGTGGCCAATGAAGTGGAAGAAGCCAAAAATCTTCTTCTCCGGGAAATTGTAAACCGTCTTAGAAGTTTTGAGAGTGTTATCTACAATTACCAGCAAGATGGTGATTTAGTCAACCTTAGCCGTATTAGATCGGGGTTATCAGAATTGACCAAGTTGTTTGTCATTTTGGAAGCAAATAAAGGATTGGATCTGGCACGTTCACTGATCCTTACTATCGATGCTTTTTGTCAGGATGAAACATCTTTGACTATTTCTCCCGCTCAAAGGGAGCAGGTGGCATTTGTTATTGCCAGTTTGCAGGTCTATGCTGATGAACTGCAATACACGGATAATCATTCTGATCGATTGATTGATAATGCCAGAGCTGCGCTAAAATCAATGAGTGTCGAAGGTTGCACTGAAGAAAAGCTTTATCCAGAAAGTTCTAACAGTGATTCGTCTGATTCTGAGGATGGGGCCTTAGAGCCCGGGCTGGATTCCTCGTATGGGCAGATAGAGACGTTGCAAACAGATGGGTTTGTCGATTTAGTGGGTTCCCAGAGTGTGCTATGGGACGACACCAGCGAGACTGATAAAAGGTTTGTGATGCCACTTTTGGATCGCATTGACGAAAAAAGACGAGTCCTCAAAGTTAATTCTGGGAAGCGGGTGTTGATACGTGAAATCCAAGCTGTGTTCAAGGCGGTCAATGTTTTTCTCGTGGGACAAGGACAGCAGGAAGCCGCTGAGTTCGCTGAATTGGGCGAGTCAACCATGGAGGCTTTGAATGGTGAAGATTTGGATTTTGATGAGAGTGCCGAGCGCTTTGTTAAATCAATGTGTGATCGAGTTCGACAGGAATTTTGTTCAGATATTGAGCAGATAGAAGGGGATTCGGGGCAAAGCGTGCAGGATTGGCAGCTTGCTTTAAACGTGCTGATCGATAGTGCTCGAGCTAAGAAAGAGGAGCAATTGGTTGCAGAGAGATTGCAGGGAAATCGAAACGGAGATTGGAAACGCTCCGCTCGGGCTCAGGACGTGTCAAGTGAGTATGAAGAATCAGAATCTCCCAAGCGATTCAGCATTCTATTTTCAGACGAGCTTAGACAAATATTTGTTGGAGAGCTAAAAGAACATACTTTGCGTTTGAAAAGCAGCTATCGGTCGCTGGTATCGAACGCTGAGAACATTGATACCTTATCCTATCAGGAAACTTTTTTACGAAGCGTTCATGCGCTAGCTGGGAATTGTCGGAGTATTCAATTTGACAGTATCGCCATCTGTGTAGAGGCTTTAGAGCCTATTGTTCATTCTCAAGCCTCTTTTAATACATTTTCTATACGTTTTGACGAGTTATTCGAGGGCGCTATCGGGTTGTTGGATAGGGCGGGTGATGAAATTCGCTCAAAAGGAGTGTTGCCGGAGAATATTGTATCGGAACTGCGTTTTGTTTCACAGACGCTGTTGAATGCCACGGCCGATTTACTCTCAGAAGAAAATATAGAAAAAGCCCATGCTGGCCCTGATATAAGAGTGATTTTCTTGGATGAAAGCAAGTCAATTCTGTCTAGAGTGAATCAACACTTGTCAGAATGGCGTGCGGGTGAGCTCACCCCTGAAATGTTGATCTCTATACGTCGTGAGTTTCATACGCTTAAGGGAAGCGCGGGAGCGACAGGCTTCGATAATGTGTCTATTTTATGCCATAACGTTGAAAGCTTTCTGGATCAAGAAGAGGTTTCGCCGCACAGTGAGCAATCGAGTTTACTCAATCTGTTAGAAGAAATTCATGATGGCTTGGCTTCGGAACTCGGTTTTATTCCAGCTGGTGCGGGCAATCACATGAGATCGTTGAATAAGGCCATTACGTTGCTATTGTCGGACGAGTCCCTTAGGCGTGAGCTAAAAGAACCGCCTTCTCGTGGTATTGAAAAAACGTCAACGAATTACTCTACTTTAGCTGGTGATGATGCATCTGTGGAGGATTCACAGAAAATACCGTCGCTAGCTAATGAGTATTCACACGCTCGGTTAGGGCTAATGGAAAAGCCAATGGACTCCTCTGTTGAGGATGGAGGCAGATTGCCCCGTGGTTTGAGAAAGGAGGAGCCCATGTCGTCTCCTCTTGCTTTCACCATGACGCAGCTGGATGAATTCGATGAGATGAATGAACAATCAGAGGCGGGATTCGCTGACAACTCGTTGAGAATTGAGAATAAGAAACTCTCTGAGCTGGTGAATCACTCTGGAGAGCTGGGATTGATTCGGACACAATTGAAAAATATGTTGGAACAAACCAGAAAGGAGCTGGATGTTTTCAGAGACAGCGTGCGGTCCATGAAGGAGTCAGTGGTTGAAATTGAAAGTGAATCGGAGGCATTGGTTGCTGCTTGCCCGATGCCATTTGAAAACAGCATTATATCGGGAGGAATTGATTCTTCTCATAGAGACCGTTTTGTTAATCTCCAAACTCAAACTGAGACACTAAACTCGCAGTTGGGTAAGTTGTTAGGGGTAGAAAAATCATTGGATGACCGAGCGTCTGAGTTGGGGGAAGCGTTACTTCGACAGTTTTATCTGGGTGAGCAGCTTCAATCTGGGCTTATGAGCGCCCGGATGTCGTCAATTAATGAGCATATGCCACGATTGAGGCAATTGGTTCGGGAGGCATCGAGAAAAGCTAAAAAGCCAGTTAATTTTATTGTGATCGGCGGCGAAATCGAAGTTGATAGACAAGTCATTGGGACCATGATAGCGCCCTTCGAGCACATGATTCGTAATGCCATCGCCCATGGCATTGAACCATCCAGTATTCGTTCTCATGAGAATAAGAACCTAGAAGGACAATTGCAACTTAAGGTCACTCAGCAGGGCACTGAGTTGTTCGTTGAATTGAAGGATGATGGCCGGGGGTTGGACTACTATAAAATTGCCGCCAGAGCCGTCAGGCTAGGTTTTGCTAAAAACATGAGAGAGGTGACGGATGATCACTTATTGCAAGTTATCGTTCAGCCGGGATACAGCACAGAAGAAGTAGTCAGTCTGGAGTCTGGTCGAGGGGTCGGGATGAACGTTGTTTATCAGTCAGTCCGAAATTTAGGAGGCTCCCTGTCGGTGTCTACTCAAAGAGGACATGGAACAAGCTTTCAATTCCGCTTGCCAGTGACACTGTCTGTTACTCAAGCACTACTGGTCAGGCTTGGGGACTATCGGTGTGCTATTTTGTCCCGCACGATAGAGCGAATCATTGAAGTTAGAAAGTCAGATCTCATCAATGTGGGTGGCGTTCTGCACCTCAATTTCAATGACCGACGTTTACCTATTTTGGATTTGCCCGATAGAATGGAAGTGGCGGGATCCGTTGCAAGCAAAGGAACGGCGTCCATTATTGTGATTCGACTAGCAGATCGAGTTGCCGCGTTTTCTGTTGATGGGTTTGAGGAAACAGTTGATATTGTTAGCAAGACACCCGGCACTCAGCTTGTGTCAATTAATGGTGTCTCAGGCGTGACTGTTCTGGCTGACTCCAGCATTGTTCTGATTTTGGATCCAGGCCAGTTTATTGAAACGATGGAACTGGAAACCCAACCTTTGGTGATACCTAAACTTGAGGATGGCGACGAAGCTTCCAAAAGATTAAAGCAGGTGTTGATTGTGGATGACTCTCCGGTGTTACGAACCGTCATGCAACGGGATATCAATTCCATTGGGCTGGAGGCTTTGGTCGCGAGAAATGGCATTGAGGCGTTGGAAACACTGAATCAGACGAAGGTTGATATTGTTCTGGTGGATATAGAGATGCCCGAAATGGGTGGCTACGAATTCCTGGTGGAGCTAAGGAAAGATCCTCGTTTCGATACGCTTCCCGTGGTTGTTATTACTTCGAGATCGGATGAGCAGCATCGGGATAAAGCATTGTATCTAGGTGCTGATGACTATATTAATCGGCCGTATAATGTGTTTGCATTGGCCCATATAATCAAAAAATTGATTAGTGCAAGAGGCAGAAAACAGTCATGAAGGTCCTGTCTTTGGATACCCGAGCAGGGTCTTTGCTCATACCAGTGAGCATGGTTGCCCAGGTTTTAGCGAGCTCAAATCAACGACTTTGTGAACATAGACAGCCTTACATCTCATATGAGATAAATTGGCGCGAATATTCAATGCCTTTGGTTAACAGTTCTGAAGCGCTCGGAGCGACAGCGATTCTTGATGAAGATTACAGTCGAGCAGTGGTGTTATGGCCTGTGCATGGATTTAAACAGAATGATTTTCTTGCTTTTAGTAGCCGTGAGGCACCAAAGATTATTGTCATTGACGATACTATGGTTTTGTTACCGTCAACGATGTCAAAAGAAATTCGTTATGCTGCTGGTGTTATTCAGGTTGGGAGTCGTTTAGGTATTATTCCTGATCTGAAAACGTTGGCTCAGGATGTTTTTTGAGACCAAGTAGTGTTTGCTGAGAAAGTAATTGCATATAATGAGTTTTGCTCTCTTGGATCGTATCGATACCTATCTTGGGAGATTAACCCGTTCTCCTATTCTTCGAATGTTCTACTTTAATGAATAATTATCCAACACTGCACGAATTGGCAGAACTGGTAATACAGGTTTCAGGACGTGTCCCTGCGCTGAAATCTGGGCGCGTTGGGCACACAACGAAGCTTGATGGTAGTTTTGTGACTGCGATTGATAAGCAAATGCAGGAAGAGTTATTGGAGATCTTAATGCAGAGGTGGCCAGGTTTTGGTGCTATTGGAGAGGAAATGGAGCATTCGGATCAGATTACGGTTACGAAAGCCAATAGTGAGAGAGGCTATTGGGTAATCGATCCACTGGATGGTACGACGAACTTTATTTCAGGTTTCCTGTTTTACGGCGTCTCAGTGGCCCTTGTTGTGGCGGGCTGCCCCATTCTCGCGGTGGTCTATGACCCAGTCAGAGACGAGGTCTTTTCTGCAGAGTCGGGTAGAGGAGCATATCTCAATGGACAGAGAATGACGACAGTGTCAGAACCGGCGATTGAAAACTGTATCGCGAATGTTGACTACAAACGATTGGTTGGTGATTTGTCGGCGCAACTGGTGCGGTGCCCACCTTATCGTTCTCAAAGAAATCTTGGTGCTTCAGTATTGGAATGGTGTTGGCTTGCCGCAGGTCGGTTTCAATTGTATTTACATGGTGGTCAAAAACTATGGGATTTTGCGGCGGGTTATCTTATCTTGATGGAAGCGGGGGGAGATGCGACCTCCCTATCTGGAAAGCCACTCGATTGTGGAAACCTAAGAAAGCGGTCAGTGGTTGCTGCAGTTACTCCGGCATTACTCGTTCAATGGAAAAGTTGGATTGAGGTCAATAGTAAGGTTTCGAAAAACCTACAATACTGAAAGGGTACCGCCGCATAGAGCGTAGTTGTTGTACTGTACTCGCAAACTAAATGCCATGTGATTATTCCCACGTCTGATTCGCTATGGCAATGGAGTAAGGGATATCGTTGTACTGATGTGGATTTAGACTTCAGAAAACAGTCAAAAAGCGCTATATTCTCATTCTGGAAAATGAACAAGTTATCAACATTTATGTCGGCAAGAATCGGCGTGCTTGTTAATCGCTTTCAAGAGCTAAGTGCAAGCTAGATCTAAGTCAAGTAATGTGATTGCTGTGCGGGATATGATGGTTTTTCGTACTAGGAGACTTGTTTTTTAAACTGTCAGATTTTAGGTTTTCTTTGCTCTTTTAGTGCGCGATAGTACGCGGGGTTAACTCCCTCATGATGTCATTATCTTTGCTCCAAAAGGGCTCTTTGTTTTCGAAACTCTCAAACTCAGCTAAGAGGCGGTTAATGACGTCAATTGATAAGCGGACTAAAGCAAATGCCATACGAGCATTAAGTATGGATGCTGTCCAGCAAGCAAACAGCGGCCATCCTGGTGCTCCAATGGGTATGGCGGATATTGCTGAGGTGCTTTGGGGGGATTTCTTGAAACACAATCCTGCAAATCCAAAGTGGTCTGATCGTGATCGATTTGTACTTTCAAATGGCCACGGATCTATGCTGATTTACTCTCTCTTACATTTGACGGGGTATGATTTGTCCATTGAGGATATTAAGCAATTTAGACAACTACACTCAAAAACCCCAGGCCATCCAGAATATGGCTATGCTCCGGGTGTAGAGACAACGACGGGTCCTTTGGGACAGGGAATTGCTAATGGAGTAGGTATGGCTATTGCTGAAAGAACGTTGGCTGCGCAATTTAACCAACCCGGTTTTGCTTTAGTGGATCACTGCACTTATGTCTTTCTTGGAGATGGGTGTTTGATGGAGGGTATCTCCCATGAAGCATGCTCATTAGCCGGTACATTAGGACTCGGTAAGCTGATCGCGGTGTATGACGACAACGGCATTTCTATCGATGGTGAAGTAGAAGGTTGGTTTACTGATGATACTCCGAGCCGATTTGGCTCTTACGGATGGCATGTGATTGCCGATGTGGACGGACATGACCCCGAAGCGATTCGTAATGCAATTGATGAGGCGAAACAGACTAGTAATAAACCGTCACTGATTTGTTGTAAAACAACCATTGGCTTCGGATCGCCGAACAAAGGCGGAAAAGAATCCAGTCATGGTGCTCCGTTGGGTAAAGAAGAAATTGAGCTGACTCGTGCTGCTCTAGGCTGGCCTCATGAAGCGTTTGATATTCCCGCTGAGATCTACACTGCATGGGATGCTAAGGCGAAGGGGCAAAATGCAGAAGCTAAGTGGTGCGAAATGTTTGAACAGTATCGTATTGCCCATCCCGTACTGGCCGCCGAGTACGAAAGGAGATTGGCATCGACGTTACCAGACGAATGGTATGACCAAGTTGGTGAAAAGATTAATCAGATAGTTGAAAACAAGGAAACTATCGCGTCACGCAAGGCCTCACAAAATGCTTTGCAGAAATTTGGTCCTTTATTACCTGAATTAATCGGTGGATCAGCAGATCTTGCTGGTTCAAATTTGACGATATGGTCTGGCTCTAGAGGGATACAGAATCACGCCGATGGAAACTATATTTACTATGGTGTGAGAGAGTTTGCCATGGCTGCTATCAATAACGGATTGGCACTGCACGGAGGTTTCAAACCTTATTGTTCCACCTTTTTGATGTTTTCGGAATATGCCAGAAATGCACTGAGAATGTCTGCGTTAATGAAAATACCAACGATCTATGTTTTTACTCATGATTCGGTTGGTCTCGGTGAAGATGGCCCGACACACCAACCTGTTGAACAAACTGCAACGCTTCGTCTAATACCTGGCATGTCTGTTTGGAGACCCTGTGATGCTGTGGAATCTGCCATTGCCTGGAAAGAAGCGATTGAATCGACCAATCAACCCTTTTCTTTGATTTTCTCACGACAAAACCTCGAGCATCAAACTCGAAACCCCGATCAGCTGGAATGCATTAAAAAAGGTGGGTATGTGCTTAAAGACAGCGTTGAAGAACCTGAACTTATTCTGATTGCAACCGGTTCTGAGGTTGGGTTAGCGATGGCGGTAGCGTCTAAGCTATCAGATCGAGCTATCCGAGTGGTGTCCATGCCGTCAACGGATCGATTTGAAGCTCAAGACAGAGTTTACCAGCAATCGGTGCTGCCAATTTCTGTTACCAAGCGGGTGGTCGTTGAGGCCGGTGTTAGCGGTGGATGGGGGAAATACACCGGATTCGATGGTGTTGTTGTGGGTATTGATACGTTTGGTGAGTCAGGGCCTGCCAAGGACGTGTTTGAGCATTTTGGGATGACCGTTGATAACGTTTTGGCAACGATTTCTGACATGTTGTCCGATGAATCCTGAATACAATTTGTGACCACTTATCTGATCGAGACTCCGATAATTTCATTGACTGAGGCTGATTGCCTGGAACGCTATGTATAAACTCACAGATATGGAACTCCACGGGAAACGTGTTCTGATTCGACAGGATCTGAATGTGCCCATTGAAGATGGTGTTGTTACCTCTGATAAGAGGGTTTTGGCTTCATTGGAGACCATTCAGCAGGCCGTTGTTGCCGGTGCAAAAGTGATGGTTATGTCGCATTTAGGTCGACCTAATGAAGGTATTTGCGACCCGGCGTTTTCTTTGAGCCCGGTGGCTGATTGTTTAGGTAAGCATCTGGATTTTGATGTGCAACTCAATACAGATTATCTGTCTCTTCCCCCCTCTTTAGAAAATGGCGAGGTCGTGCTGTTGGAAAACGTTCGCTTTAATGTTGGTGAGAAAACAAATGACGAAGCTTTGTCTAGAGCTTATGCGTCGCTGTGTGATGTTTTCGTCATGGATGCTTTTGGAACGGCACATCGTGCTCAGGCATCAACTCATGGCGTAGCACAATTTGCAGGAGTGGCCTGTTCAGGACCGTTGTTACAAAATGAGATTGAGTCGCTGGGTAAAGCATTAGTTCAACCTAATCGCCCGATGGTGGCAATTGTCGGTGGCGCAAAAGTTTCTTCAAAACTTACTGTGCTTGAATCGTTGTCGAGCGTTGTTGATCAATTAGTTCCGGGTGGTGGGATTGCAAATACTTTCATCGCAGCGGCCGGTTATAACGTAGGAGCCTCACTTTATGAACCTGATCTCGTTTCAGAGGCAAAAAAGCTGATGCTGCAGGCGGCAAAGAAAGGCAGAGAAATCCCAGTCCCTGTCGATGTTGTGGTTGGAAAAAAATTTGCAAAGGATGCTGAACCAACGGTCAAACTAGTTGAAGAGATTGATGAAACGGACATGATTCTAGATGTTGGCCCTAAAACAGCGGAACGTTACGCACAAATCATGAGGGATGCTGGTACGATCGTTTGGAATGGCCCTGTCGGTGTGTTTGAATTTGATCAATTCAGCTACGGTACCCAGGAGCTTGGAAAAGCCATCGCTGCATCTTCGGCCTTTTCAATTGCCGGAGGAGGGGATACCCTTGCGGCGATAGAAAAGTACAATCTAGGTGAGAAAATTTCCTATATCTCGACTGGTGGAGGTGCCTTTCTTGAGTTTCTGGAAGGGAAAACACTACCAGCCATAGCGATGCTAGCTTCGCGGTACACTGCTTGAGTTCACTTCTCTACCTATCTTAAGATAGAAGTAGGTTGAGGTGTTTAATGCTCCGGTTTTTGTTTCTATAATACTTGGTCTAAATCTCTGATAAGGTCTTCAGGGTTTTCTAGTCCCACAGAAACTCTAAATAGGCCGTCCCCAGCGATGGCTGTATAGTTATTGAGGTCATCGTGGGTTAATTGATAGGACGATTGGACGAGGTCGTTTGTGTCCATTAGATATATTAAGCTCCGATGATGCCCGAGTGATACTGCATAGTGGAATATCGATAACTGTTTCATCATTTTCTCTGCTGTGTCATGTGTGTTTTTTACTCTGAACGCAAGCATGCCCGAGAAGTTCTTCATTTGTTTAGCGGCTATGTCATGACTAGGATGCGTTTTCAGTCCTGGGTAACGGACTAGCTCTACCCTACTATGTTGTTCCAGATACTTTGCGACTTTTAAGGCATTCTCTTGGTGTACTCGCATTCTAATGGGTAAAGTCGCCGCTCCTCGCATGATTAGCCATGCATTGAATGGGCTCTCATGCTACTGCCATGCATTGAATGGGCTCATGCTACTGCCATGGTGAATGACTCCTTCATTTCGCAAAAGGTTAATGTGTTCACTGTTCGCCATGACGGCTCCACCCATGGCATCTCCGTGGCCACCAATGTATTTGGTTAGAGAATGAATCACCAAATCAGCGCCAAGTTGCAGCGGCTTAGTGGCAATCGGTGTCGCGAATGTGCTGTCAACAGCGAGTAGTGCATTGTTATCATGGGCCGTTTTCGCAATTTTAGCGATGTCCGTGATGTTAATTAGCGGATTGGATGGTGTTTCTATCCAGATCATCTTCGTTTGTTTCTTAATAGCCATTTCAACCGCCTCTGGATTGCTGGTATCGACCGGTGTCACTTCTATTCCCATTCTGGGCAGTGTTTTTCTGGCGAGCTCCGCGGTGCCGGCATAATTTGTGCTGCTAATAATCAGATGATCGCCATGGCTTAAAAAGCTCAGGAGCACCGCAGTGGACGCTGCCATGCCGGAAGAAAATGCAACACAGGCTTGTGATTCTTCTAGAATAGTCAGTTTGCTTTCAAGTTGAGTGACAGTTGGATTAGCCCACCGGGTATACATGTAGGGTGTATCTTCGTCAAAATTCGTGGCGGAAAAACTAACGGTTTTATCAACGGCAAAGGTGCTTGACATAACGATGTTTGGAGCAGAAGCACCAGTTTGCTGATCTGGAGTTTCACCACCGTGTATTGCTTGGGTTTGGGCTCCGATATCTATCGGGAGTTTTTTTCGGGACATGAGTCGAGCTCTTGTAGCGTTAAGTCGAATTCAAATTGAAACACGAATGCACATGTTTAATCACGGATTGTTGGCGAGTTTCTAGTATGTCTCTGTATTATGCTCAATATTAATATAAAGTATAATTAGGTGTTGAAAATCAGAATTAATAAGCGCTTTAATTATGCGAAGAAACCGAAAAGCTAAAATAGTGGCAACATTGGGTCCAGCCAGTTCCACTGAAACGACCATTAAGGCGTTGCATCTCTCGGGTGTTGATGTTTTTAGACTCAACTTTAGTCATGGTAGCCACCAAGACCATAGAGAACGAGTAGAGATTATAAGACGAATAGAGCATGAAGTCGGGCACCCCATTGGTATTTTGATGGATATTCAGGGCCCTAAATTGCGCTTGGGCAAGTTTGATAATCATTCAGTCGAACTTGTCAAAGGTGACACCTATCGTTTGGATCTCGATGAAGAAAAAGGAGACCAGCATCGAGTTTCGTTGTTGCATCCTGAGATTTTTGCTGCTTTGAATGTCGGCAGCGAGCTTATGATCGATGATGGACGTGTCAGGTTAAAAGTGACCGAGGCCACTGATCAATATGTGGTGACACAGGTGATGGTTGGCGGAGTCATTAGCGATCATAAAGGCGTGAACATCCCCGGGGTTGTCCTTCCTATTTCTGTGATCACTGAAAAAGACCGGATAGACCTGGAGTATAGTTTGTCTTTAGACGTAGACTGGGTCGCCCAGTCTTTTGTACAGCAACCAGAAGATGTCAGGGAATTGAGGACTCTGGTCAATGGTCGTGCCGCTATTATGGTGAAATTGGAAAAGCCATCGGCACTTGAACATTTGGACGAAATTCTGGAATTATGTGATGGTGTTATGGTTGCGAGAGGCGATTTAGGCGTTGAGCTTCCACCAGAACAAGTGCCCATTGTACAAAAACACCTGATTCGAAAATGCAGACAGGTTGGCAAGCCTGTCGTTATTGCGACGCATATGCTGGATTCAATGGTCCATGTTCCTGTTCCGACACGGGCAGAGGCTTCTGATGTTGCCACCGCAATTTATGATGGTGCCGATGCGGTGATGCTATCTGCGGAGTCAGCGGCAGGAGATTATCCTGTCCAATCAGTCACGATGATGGATAAAATTATCCACGAGGTTGAGCAGGATCCAGTCGCGCAAAATATCCTTGATGCCCAAAGGCCGGACCCCAATGCTACTACTGCAGATGCGATTTGCAATGCATTGCAGAAAGTAACACATGTTTTGTCTTCCACTGCAACGGTAACCTATACTTCCTCTGGTAGTACCACGCTGCGTGCTGCTCGTGAACGACCTAGAGCCCCTATACTTAGCCTCACGCCAGAGATCAAAATCGCAAGATACTTGTGTGTTGCTTGGGGTGTGCATCCCGTTTTAGTGAGCGTTGCGAACGAAGATGCGAATCTGATGGAGGTGATCAACACGGCTAAGGACATCGCAGTGAGAGAAGATTTCGCAAAACTTGGTGACGCCGTAGTAATCGCAGCGGGGCTGCCATTTGGTGTTTCAGGCACCACTAACCTACTGCATGTCGCATGGATTGATTGATTTTTGCTGCTGATCCGTATTTGCATTTTTGGATGTCTTTATCCTAAATTGACATAAATTTTGAATATCTTGCGGCATATAATAGCCTAGCTAATGCGTTAAACTACGCAGTATCATCTTTTTCATCAGGCGTTTTTTTACCAAATCGTTTTATAGTAAATTTTATGAATATTCACGAATACCAGGCTAAATCCCTTTTAGCCGATTTTGGCGTCACGGTCCCCAAGGGGCAGGTGGCTTTTACCGTTGATGAGGCCATCGATGCCGCCAGATCATTAGGTGGCTCGGTTTGGGTAGTTAAGGCTCAAATTCATGCCGGTGGGAGAGGTAAAGGTGGTGGTGTGAAAGTAGTGAACAGTATCGAAGAAGTTGAATCCACGTCGGAAGAAATTTTAGGTATGCAGCTAGTGACCCACCAAACCGGCTCCGCTGGGCAAGAAGTCAAACGTATCTATATAGAAGAAGGGTGTGACATTGCTCGTGAGCTGTATTTGGGGCTGTTAGTAGATCGTGGAAGCAGTCGTGTGACGGTGATCGCTTCGACCGAGGGCGGAATGGACATTGAAGAAGTGGCTGAAACTGCACCCGAAAAAATTATCACTGTGGTAATCGATCCGGCGACAGGCCTACAACCTTTTCATGCACGTAAACTGGCGTTCGGTTTGGGACTTGAAAGTGCACAGGTTCGCTCTGCGGTGAAATTTCTACAGGCAATGTACGATGCATTTATCCAACTAGATGCCAGTATGGTCGAAATCAATCCATTGGTTGTTAAAGGCGACGGAGAACTAATTGCATTGGACGCAAAAATGAATTTTGATAGCAATGCTTTGTACCGACATCCAGACGTGGCGGCATTGCGAGACGAGGATGAAGAGGATCCGGCGGAAATTGAAGCTGACAAGCATGAGCTGAACTATATCAAGCTTGATGGCTCGATCGGCTGTATGGTCAATGGTGCGGGATTAGCGATGGCAACCATGGATATTATTCAATTATATGGTCAGTCCCCGGCGAATTTTCTGGATGTGGGCGGGGGGGCTACCGCAGAACGTGTGACCATTGCATTTAAAATTATTCTTTCAGATCCGAATGTTAAGGGAATCTTGGTGAATATTTTTGGTGGAATTATGCGTTGTGATGTGATCGCCGAAGGGATTATCACTGCGGCAAAGGAGGTGAAGTTGAATGTGCCCCTAGTGGTGCGTCTGGAAGGAACCAATGTGGAGAAGGGTAAGGCGATACTGGCTGATTCCGGATTGCCCATTGTTTCCGCGAACAATCTGGCTGATGCCGCTCAAAAGGTGGTTGAAGCAGTCAATAGTATAAGTATAAGCGCTGCCAAATAAAGGAAAAATCTTATGTCTGTTTTAGTTAGCAAATCTACCAAAGTTATTTGTCAGGGGTTTACGGGTTCTCAAGCAACGTTTCATAGTGAACAGGCCATTGCCTATGGGACGCATATGGTTGGTGGCGTAACCCCAGGAAAGGGTGGGCAAGTCCATCTTGGCCTGCCGGTATTTAATACCGTTGATGAAGCGGTAGGAATGACGGGCGCTAATGCATCAGTTATCTATGTCCCACCTCCGTTTGCGGCGGACGCGATTCTTGAAGCCATTGACGCTCAGATTCCTCTTATTGTCTGCATTACCGAAGGTGTACCAGTGTTGGATATGGTGAGGGTTAAACGTGCTTTAGAAAGCTCTGCTAGTCGTCTGATTGGCCCAAACTGCCCAGGTATTATTACACCAGATGCCTGCAAGATTGGCATTATGCCAGGTCATATACACAAAAAAGGGAGTGTGGGAATTGTGTCAAGATCTGGTACTTTGACCTATGAAGCGGTGGCTCAAACGACGGCGGAAGGAATGGGGCAAAGTACCTGTATTGGCATTGGCGGTGACCCGGTTAACGGTACGAACTTCATCGATTGCCTCGAATTATTTCTTGCAGACTCTGAAACTGAATCTATCATTATGATTGGAGAAATCGGTGGAACCGCAGAGGAAGAAGCGGCTGATTTCATCAGGCAAAACTCTAAGAAAAAGCCAATGTGCGGTTTTATTGCAGGTGTTACCGCACCTCCAGGAAGAAGAATGGGGCATGCGGGAGCTATTATCGCGGGAGGTAAAGGCGGGGCTGACGACAAAATAGAAGCACTTAAGAGTGCTGGAATTGCAGTTGCTAACTCTCCTGCATCCCTAGGTAGTACCCTAAAAAGTGTCCTTGTGTGATTGACTTGGTCGTATATGGATATTTCTACAGGCGCCGATTCACTAGAATAACATCGGTTTTTGAGAGTTTAAACACCCCGTCCTAAGAGAGTCAATTAGACAATGAGTGCAGTTATTGATGTTGCAATGAAAAGGGGGCACCCTGGTAGCGGACGTAAAAAGATGCGCCCTGTCCTTAAGGGAAGACAGGTTGAGCAGTCAGCATTGGTTGATGTTCAAGCTTTGGTGGGAGACGCGCCTTTACGACGTGATCTTTTGATCGAATACTTGCATCTAGTTCAAGATAAGTATGGATACTTGTCATCAGCTCATATTGCCGCATTGGCATCATTGATGAGGTTGGCCCAGACTGAGGTTTATGAAGTTGCAACCTTTTACGCTCACTTCGATGTTGTTAAGGAAGGTGAAACACCACCACCTCAAACCACCATTCGTGTCTGTGACAGCATTGCCTGTCAATTAGCAGGAGCGGAACAGCTGATTGGGACACTGGAAACGTCCCCTTCTGCAGATATTCGAGTTGTTCGTGCGCCTTGTATGGGGCGTTGTGACAGTGCACCCGTCGCAGAGGTTGGACATAACCACATCGGAAATGCGGATGCTTCCGTATTGCTAGATGCCGCTAATCAGGGACATATCCATCCAGACACTCCAAGCTACATTACTTTTAATCAGTATGTAGAATCGGGAGGTTATCAGTTGCTAAAACGTTGTTTGTCGGGTGAAGTTGCACCAGACAGCGTGATTCAGTCATTGGATGATTCATCATTACGTGGATTGGGTGGTGCAGGGTTTCCCACAGGACGAAAGTGGGGCATTGTGCACAGCTTTGAAGGCCCTCGAATGATGGCGGTTAATGCAGATGAAGGAGAACCGGGTACGTTTAAGGATCGTCACTACCTTGAAACGGATCCTCACCGATTCATCGAAGGGATGTTGGTTGCTGCCTGGGTGGTGGGTACTGAGAAAAGCTATGTCTATGTCCGAGATGAGTATCCTGCTATCGTTTCGTTACTGAAGACTGAAATTGACGCTGTCAGAGAAACAGGTTTGGCAGATCATGTAGAGATAGAAGTGCGACGAGGAGCTGGTGCGTATATTTGCGGGGAAGAATCAGCGATGATTGAGTCTATCGAGGGTAAACGAGGGCTTCCGAGAAACCGTCCACCCTATGTCGCTGAAATTGGCCTATTTGGTAGACCAACACTTGAAAATAATGTCGAAACACTCTACTGGGTGAGAGATATTGTTGAGAAAGGCCCCGAATGGTTTTCACAGGCGGGTGCTAATGGACGCAAAGGTTGGCGTAGTTATTCGGTATCAGGAAGAGTGAACAACCCGGGTGTAAAGCTTGCACCCGCTGGAACCACAATGAATGAGTTGATCGAGAACTATTGTGGTGGCATGCAGGACGGGCATCGCTTCAAGGCTTATCTGCCGGGTGGTGCTTCGGGGGGGATTTTGCCAGCCTCTTTAGCTGACGAGCCCTTGGACTTTGACACTCTGCAGAAACATGGTTGCTTTATTGGCTCTGCGGCTGTTGTGGTGTTCAGCCATGAAGATAATATGAAATCGGTCGCGCTTAATCTCATGGAGTTCTTCCGTGATGAAAGTTGCGGTCAATGTACTCCCTGTCGCGTGGGAACAGAAAAGGCGGTAAAAGTGATGGTCAAACCACAATGGGACGTGGACTTGCTGAATGATTTGAGTGCAGTGATGACAGATGCCTCGATATGTGGTTTGGGTCAAGCTGCAGGGAATCCGATCAACTGTGTTTTAAAGTACTTTAAGGAGGACCTATAAAATGTCTGATCTGATTGAGTTTTCACTAGATGGCAAAACGGTTCATGCTAGTCCGGAAGAAACAATTTGGCAGGTAGCAAAACGCCACTCGGTGGAGATCCCACATCTTTGCTATGCACCGAAGCCTGACTATCGGCCCGACGGTAATTGCAGAGCATGCATGGTGGAAATAGAAGGAGAGCGTGTTCTGGCTGCTTCCTGCCTTAGAAAACCAAATCCTGGTATGGTCGTTAGCACGGATAATGAGCGCACGAAAAAAGCACAGTCTTTGGTTATGGAGTTACTGGTCACGGATCAACCAGCACGGGAAGTTGCTCACGACAAGCAATCTCATTTGTGGCAATGGGCAGATAAGCTGAGTGTTGAATCAAGCCGATTTGAAGCCCGTGAGGCACCTCAGATTGACATTACTCATCCTGCTATGCAGGTGGCATTGGACGCCTGTATCCAATGTAATCTATGTGTGCGGGCTTGTCGTGAAGTGCAGGTAAATGATGTGATCGGTATGGCGAATCGCGGACACCATTCCCAAATAGTCTTCGATCAGGGTGATGATATGGGCGCAAGTACTTGTGTCGCTTGCGGAGAATGCGTTCAGGCTTGTCCCACTGGTGCGCTAATGGAAATCAGTATGGTGGACGAAAAAGGTGTCGCGAAATATGCAGACCCATTATCTGAATTGACTGAGACGAATAGCGTTTGCCCATATTGTGGTGTGGGCTGCCAACTTACCTATAAGATTAAAGACAATACTATTGTCTCTGTTAAGGGCAAAGAAGGGCCTGCCAATCAAAATCGTCTTTGCGTAAAAGGTCGCTTTGGCTTTGATTATGTCAAGCACCCTCATCGGCTAACTAAACCACTGATTCGAATTGATAAGTCGACAAAAAGAGGGGAACTTGATCTCGATCCCTCCAACCCATTTACCCACTTTCGCGAAGCAAGTTGGGAAGAAGCATTAGATCTTGCGGGAGGTGGATTAAGACAAATTCGTGAGGACCATGGTAGTAACGCCTTGGCAGGGTTTGGTTCAGCGAAATGTTCTAATGAAGAAGCCTACTTGTTTCAGAAGCTTGTAAGAACGGGTTTTGGAACAAATAACGTCGACCATTGTACTAGGTTATGTCATGCCTCTTCGGTGGCAGCATTACTTGAAGGTGTTGGCTCCGGTGCAGTATCGGCGCCTTTTACTGCGGTGAAGGATTCAGATTGTGTGATCATTATTGGTGCGAATCCAGTTTCCAACCATCCTGTGGCAGCTACATTCTTTAAGCAAGCGGCGAAGAACTCAACGCTGATCATTATGGATCCTAGAAAGACAGAATTTCAGCGGCATGCCAAACACATGTTGCAGTTTAAGTCTGGTTCGGATGTAGCCATGCTCAATGCGTTGCTCAATGTCATCATCACTGAGGAACTATATGATGACAAATACGTGAGTCAACACACCGAGGGCTTTGAAAACCTTAAAAAACATATCGTTGATTTTACGCCCGAGAAAATGGAGCCAATCTGTGGTATTGATGCCCAAACACTGAGAACTGTAGCGCGAACTTATGCAACGTCCAAGGCGTCAATTATCTTTTGGGGAATGGGAATTTCTCAACATACCCATGGTACAGACAATGCACGATGTTTGATCGCCTTGTCTCTGATCACGGGTCAGGTGGGTCGACCAGGAACCGGATTGCATCCACTAAGAGGGCAGAATAACGTTCAAGGTGCCTCTGACGCAGGTTTGATTCCGATAATGTTGCCTGATTATCAATTGGTGGATGCTGATAATCTGCGATCTCAGTTTGAGGACGCTTGGGGAACAAAGCTGGACCCTCAACGTGGCTTGACAGTGGTTGAGATTATGCATGCGATCCATGATAATGAGATAAAAGGTATGTACATTATGGGCGAAAACCCAGCGATGTCTGATCCGGATGTGCAACATGCAAGAGATGCTTTGGCGAAACTAGACCATCTAGTTGTGCAGGATCTATTTTTGACGGAGACGGCATTCTACGCCGATGTCATTCTACCTGCATCGGCTTGGCCAGAAAAAGACGGCACTGTGACGAATACCAATCGGCAGGTGCAACTTGGCCGAAAGGCGTTATCGTTGCCCGGAGATGCTCGACAGGACTGGTGGATTACTCAAGAGATTGCTAGAAGGCTCGACTTAGATTGGAATTATGACCATCCAAGGGATGTATTTGCAGAGATGGGTACGGTCATGGCTTCATTCAAAAATATCTCATGGGATCGCTTAGAAAGAGAAGACGCTGTTACTTATCCTTGTGATTCTCCTGATCAACCTGGTAACGAAATCGTATTTACGAATGGGTTTCCAACGGCGTCAGGCAAAGGTAAGCTAGTGACAGCTAATGTGATTTCACCAGATGAAGTTCCCGACACAGAATACCCGATGATATTGACAACGGGTCGTCAGTTGGAGCATTGGCATACGGGTTCAATGACGCGAAGAACGGACGTTTTGGACCAAATCGAACCAGAAGCCGTTGCCAGCGTTTCACCCAAGGTGCTAATGAATCTGCAGATAGAAGCAGGTGAGAAAATCAAAGTATCTACTCGCAGAGGTGTGCTTGAAATCAAAACACGATCTGATGCAGGGGTGCCTGATGACGTGATTTTCATTCCATTTTGTTATGCCGAAGCGGCAGCCAATACCTTGACTAATTCTGCGTTGGATCCTGTCGGGAAAATTCCCGAATTCAAGTTTTGTGCTGCACGAATTGAATCGACACAGTAAAAAGAGTTTTGTATTACAAACATAAATAGTAGTATTTGCAATAAAAATGCTGCTATTTATGTGTTTTATGAAATAAAATTCCAATTAGAAATCTATTTTTACCGATAGTACAGATTTGCCTCGAGTTCACGAAACCTTGGTTGATAACTCTTTCTCTAATAATTTAAACAAACCCCCAGTTGGATAGACGATGAGTGATATAGAAATTGCCCGAGCGGCCCCCATTAAGCCGATTTTTGAGATCGCCGATAGATTAGGTATACCAAACGACGCTTTATCCCCTTTTGGCCACACTAAAGCTAAAGTCAGTCTGGATTACATCGAGTCTCTTAAAGATAAGCCAGATGCCAAATTGATTCTGGTTACTGCTATCACTCCAACACCAGCTGGAGAAGGTAAAACGACAACCTCGGTTGGATTAACCGATGGTCTCAACAAGATTGGCAAAAATGCCATGGTTTGTTTGCGCGAACCGTCACTGGGCCCCTGTTTTGGCATGAAAGGCGGTGCTGCTGGTGGCGGTTATGCTCAGGTGATTCCAATGGAAGATATCAATTTGCACTTTACCGGTGACTTTCATGCAATTAGCTCTGCGCATAACCTTTTGTCGGCGTTGATCGATAATCACATTTACTGGGGGAATGAGGCTGAGTTCGACAGTCGTCGGGTTGCTTGGAGAAGGGTTGTCGATATGAATGATCGCTCTTTATGCCAAATAACAAGCTCGCTTGGTGGTGTTTCTAATGGTTATCCTCGCGAAGATGGTTTTGACATCACGGTTGCGTCTGAAGTCATGGCAATTTTTTGTCTAGCAACTAGTCTAGAAGATCTAGAGGCACGATTGGGCAAAATTGTGGTTGGGTATACTCGTGATCGGACACCAATTCGCGCTGAGGCTGTGATGGGTCCAGGGCCGATGACAGTACTGCTAAAAGAAGCACTCGCACCTAATCTTGTGCAAACACTTGAACATAACCCCGCCTTTATCCACGGTGGCCCTTTTGCCAATATCGCTCACGGCTGTAATTCCGTGATTGCAACTCAAGCAGCCATGAAAATGGCTGACTACGTTGTGACAGAAGCGGGGTTTGGTGCAGATCTCGGTGCTGAGAAGTTCTTTGACATTAAGTGCCGCAGCGCAGGCTTGGCCCCAGATGCGGTTGTGATTGTTGCGACTGTCCGAGCGTTGAAAATGCACGGTGGTGTCACAAAAGATGAGCTGGGTAACGAAAACGTGGAAGCTGTCAGAGATGGATGTGTTAATCTAGGTCGTCACATCGAAAATGTGACATCCTACGGTGTTCCAGTTGTCGTAGCGATTAACCAATTTAGCGCAGATACCGAAGCAGAAATCGCAGCGGTGAGAGAACTCGCCGCAACTTATGGTGTTAAAGCAATTGATGCAAATCATTGGGCTGAAGGGGGTAATGGCACAACAGCACTGGCCGAAGAGGTTGCTAAAGTTGCTGATAGCGGAGTGAGTGATTTCAGCCCTCTTTATCCAGCCGATATGCCTATTTTGGAGAAAATTGAAACAGTTGCAACTCGATTATATCGTGCGGATGGTATTAATGTAGACCAAAAAACTCTCAATCAAATCAATGATTTGCAAAATGGTGGCTTTGGCGATCTGCCGGTGTGTATTGCAAAAACCCAATATAGCTTTTCCACTGACCCAAATCTGAAGGGCGCACCGACCGGGCATACTTTACCTGTTCGCGAAGTTCGTTTGTCCGCTGGGGCTGGGTTTATCGTCGTGGTTTGCGGCGATATTATGACGATGCCCGGTTTACCTCGTAAGCCCGCAGCTAACCGCATTCGAATTAACGAAGAAGGTGATGTAGAAGGTTTGTTTTAGCTGTTATTTTTAGTGTTGCCTAACCTAGTCTGGTTTGGGCAATGAAGTAATAGGAAGGCCGGCTATTTATAGCCGGCTTTTTCGATGGAAATCTAGATGCCTTGGGTGTGGAAGGAGAGATAATCGATGGCTGCTAGATCAGATCTTGAAACGATTGATATTGTTCTCGATTCGCCATTGACGTCTTTACATGGAAGGGAAGCGAAAGCTGTTATACACTCCTGTTTCTGTTGTCGGATTGAAGCGTAATGCCTAATGTCCGTTGATAAGCTGGATCAACCTGAGTACCGGCTTTTTTCATTCTCATTGTATAAATCATGACAGTTTTGAGCTCAAGTGTTAACAGACCGTTTCGTTTACAACGCAGTATGTTGTCTGTGCCCGCCATCAATACTCACATGTTTGAAAAAGCGTTGAGCAGTGAGGCTGACGTTATCATGCTGGACTGCGAAGACTCGGTGGCGATCGATGACAAGCAACGAGCACGAGAGAACGTGATCAATGCGATGAGTGAGCAGAAATGGAAATCAACCACTAAAGGGGTGGTGATTCGGATCAACGGCTCGAACACCCCTTTTATGTATAAGGACCTAATTCAGATTGTTGAAAGTGTTGGTGAACATATAGACAGTATTTTATTGCCCAAAGTAAATGAAGACACTGACGTTAAAGTGTTGGAGTGTTTGCTTAATCAGTTAGAAACCCATCTCAACCTCACTAACACCATTGGTATCGAAGTACTCGTTGAGACGGCCCAGGGTGCCGAAAATCTTAGTCGTATCGCAGCCTGTAGCGATCGATTGGAAGCGTTACATTTTGGCGCAGGAGACTTTGCTGCAAGTTGCCGAGCAAGAATGACACTCATTGGTGGAGATGCCCCCGACTATCCCGGAGATCAGTGGCACTACATCATGCAAAAAATAGTCATCGCAGCAAGGGCAAATGGATTGCGCCCAATTGATTCAGCGTTTGGTGATTATCACGACGAAGACGGTTATGTTCAGAAATTGCAAAGGGCCGTAACCTTAGGCTTCGAAGGAAAATGGGCGATTCACCCCAAGCAGATCGCTGCGGCAAACAAAGTTATGACACCACCAATCAGCGAACTTAAAAACGCGCAACGTATTATCTCTGCAATGGATGAAGCAGCAAAAAGGGGCAGAGGGGCAGCGTCATTAGACGGCCAAATGATTGATGTGGCGTCGGTAAAAATGGCTCAACATATCGTTGATACAAATCGTGCGATTCGCACTAAAGGCTAATCATTCATCTGTGTTGGACGAAACAGGCTTCAGCCTTTTACCTATTATCGAATTTAAAAGCGAGGTAGTGAAATGAATATTGCAATTCTGACATTCGATGGATACAACGAGCTGGATTCTTTTGTCGCTCTTGGCATTCTAAATCGGATCCGGGATAGGGAATGGAATGTTAAAATTACATCTCCGTCCCCAACGGTAACATCAATGAACGGTCTTACAGTTCAATCACAACAAACCCTAAGCTTTGCCAATAGCGCAGATGTAGTAATTTTTGGAAGTGGGATATTGACTCGAAAGATAGCGATTGACGAGTCAATTATGGGTCAGTTCAAATTAGATCCAATGAGGCAGGTCATTTGTGGCCAGTGTTCGGGGACATTACTCATGGCAAAACTTGGTTTGCTGAAGAGTCTGCCAGCCTGTACTGATCTTACGACCAAACCTTGGGTGATTGAAGCGGGTGTTGATGTAGTGAACGCACCATTCATTGCTAACAATAACATTGCCACTGCAGGTGGATGTTTGGCATCGCAATATCTTGCGAGCTGGATTATTGCTCGGTTAGTAAGTAGAGAGGCAGCTAAAGAAGCTATACACTATGTTGCTCCGGTTGGCGAAAAAGAATCAACTGTGGCTCACAATATGTCTGTGATATCTGATTTCCTCTAAGGTATGTCTGTTTTTTTGAGGTGAATCTTGGTCAATAAGCGTTCAAGGAATACTTGATCACTAACCTAGAAATAGGAGAGGTAGCAGGTTTTGCAGTATATGTTAATCAACTACTGTTTTATGCTCCCTAAAGCACAATATCGAAGCACATACAATGGGGGATGCCGATATGTCTTGGAAGCATTATAGCTTGGACCAAGAATACTGTTCAGATTTGGTCTAAACTTCTACAGATAGATACCGATTGTGCAACCCTACGTCTGTAACTTCGGTTTAGTTTGAGTCATTATTGTCGTTCCACACGATATATCGCTTGTCGGCATTGCTCCATTCATCGTCAATCTCAACGAGAATGGCACTGACAA